>JAABUS010000115.1_pt1 | contig 192294 bp, 157 predicted proteins | sample 5560161 | NCBI WGS metagenome assembly JAABUS01 (sample SAMN10711885, study PRJNA513376) | rock metagenome | isolation source: Antarctica rocks | place: Antarctica: Victoria Land, Trio Nunatak nord | collected 2016-01-04 | reverse complement strand
CGACGGGCATGCTCGTGGGACGATGACGCGAACACGCGTCAGCACTCGACATTGCTTCTTGCTAAGCGTCGGAACGGCCTTCACTTTTTCAACACGTTGGGCCCTATTTGAGACATGGCTAGGTCGTCTCACGAGTTCGCCTGACATTGAGTTATGAGACGATCAGGCTTCCGAGGTCCCGGGATGGCTGTTGACACAACCAAGAAATTGTTGTTCCCTGCGCTATTCCCACCCCTCGTTCGGCAGCATGTCGCTGTTGGCCGGTGGCCATGTTTGGCGCAAGGAGGGTCCGCCGCCATGACCGACGAGTCCACCCGTTCTGCCTCCGCCGTCTCCCGTCGCACCGCCCTCGCCGGACTCGGCGCCGGCGGGCTCGGGCTCGCTCTGGCGCCCACGGCTCGGCAGGCGTCCGCCCAGGACGCCACCCCGCCCGCCGTCGCCGGGCACCCGCAGGTGGGCGTCTGGATGATCGACTCGGGCATCGGCCGCGCGATCGCGGTCTACGCCGCCGACGGCTCGGTGATCACGGCGCTGGCCCCGTCACAGGCCGGCCCCCAGGGCGTGACCTTCGCCAGTACCCAAATCGGGACCTGGGAACCCACGGGTGAACGCACGGCCCATCTGACCGTCGTCCAACTACTTTCGGACGAGGCGGGCGCCTACGCCGGGTCGGTGACCGTCGATGCCTATCAGGAGGTGAGCGACGACGGACAGTCTTGGGCATCCGGCGACGGGTCCACCGTGACGATCCGCGACGCGAACCACATGGTCCTCGCGGTGACCTCCGCACCTGCCGGGTCCGCGAAGGGCGTCCGAATGGCCCCAGGTTTGCCCCGCTTCCCCGAGGGCACGCCGGAGGCCGCCACCCCGGCGCCGTAACGCCCGCCGCGACCGATCGCACTGACGGGCCGGGACCACCCCCGGCCCGCGGGTTTATCTCCGTTATTTGTGATGCGTAGTGAGTCTCAGAAACGACCGTTTGTGAGACCCGGAAACGAGACCGCGTGACGAGCCGGCCACAGGCGTGCGGCTGCGTCTCAGAAGCCGTCTCAGAATCAACGTCGCGCTCCGTGCCGGGCGCGGATGGTTGTGAGACGAGGGGTGACGCCGGAAAGATCGCGACGAATTACGGTCGCCCAGCGACCAAAAATCGACACGAGGGCGACCGCCCCGGCCATCCAACGCGGCGGGCTAGGCGGCGATGCGTGCCGGCGCCTCCTTCCGGGCGATGCCCGCCCCGCTGCATGCTCGGCAGGTGACGCGATACGTGGTGCCGAAGGTGGCACTCAGCTTCACGAGGCAGCCCTTGCCATCGCAGGGAACACAGAAGGGCGGCACGACGGCGAGGGCGGGCGCCGCCGGGGTGGGCGGCTCGGGATCGAGGCCGATGGTCAGCACGCCGAGGCGAAAGGCAAGGGCCGCGCGATGCTTACATCGACCGTGATACTCGTGACCGGGGCATTCGCACGCGTGGAGGCTGACCGCGTACGCCTTCGCGTTATCGGTCCCGGAGGTAGCGACCCACTGCCCGCTCCCAAGCTGGCGGACCTGAACGCCTTCCCGTACGGCCTTCGCGAACAGTTCCTGCCACTTTGCGGGGGTGGTGATTGTGGCGACCATCGTTCCGTCTCCCTTTCGTCCTTGCCTCTGTGACTACACCCATACTATATCCTATTGACACCGGAGTCTATAGGGTGTAGTATGGGTGTAGACGTAGAACGCAATGTGTAGCGGGAGGCGCGATGTGAAGACGTTACGGGAATGGCGGGCGCAGAAGCTGAAGAGTTCCAAGACGCTCGCCGCGGCGGCCGGCGTGTCGAATAAGACCATCATCCAAATCGAGAACGGCCGGCAGCTGCCGACGTTCCGCACCATCCAGCGGCTCTGTACCGCACTTGGGGTCGAGCCAGGGGACGTGACGGAATTTGCGGGGGCGATTGAGGAACGGTCAAAAGAAGCGGCCTAGTGTGACCTAGGCCGCGTAGCGCGCCGGGTGGTATCAGCACCACGGTGCACCGGAGGAAGTATCCATGACGATGCGACGCGGCCACGGCGAGGGCAATATCAAGCAACGCGCTGACGGGCTCTGGGAGGCGCGCATCAGCCTACCCGGCGGGAAGCGCAAGAGCCTCTACGGCAAGACGCGCAGGGAGGCTCAGGACAAGCTACGGGCCGCGTTGCGGGATGTGGACGCCGGGCTGGATCTGGCCGCCGGCCCGCAGACGGTCGGGCAGTTCTTGGACCGCTGGCTTGCGGACGTGGTTCGTGCGACGGTCCGGCCGAAGACGCATCATAGCTACTCGCAACTTGTGCGCTTGCATATCAAGCCAACGCTCGGACAGTACCAGCTCGCGAAGCTGACGCCTCAGCATGTACAGGCGATGCTTACCGCGAAGTCTGCGTCCGGACTCTCACCGCGAACCGTCCAGTACATCCGAGCCGTGCTGCGACGGGCGCTAGGGCAGGCGCTGAAATGGGGACTGGTTGGGCGTAACGTCGCGACCTTGGTTGACCCGCCCCGGTCGGTTATACGGCCCGTCGCGCCGCTTTCCGCTAAACAGGCGCGGGCCTTCATTGCGGCAACCAAGGAGGATCGGCTGGGGCCGTTGTTCACCGTCGCGATTACGACTGGGCTCCGGCAGGGGGAGCTCTTCGGGCTCAGATGGCAGGACGTTGACCTCGCCTCCGGGACGCTGCGTGTTCGCCATGCGATGCAGCGGATTGACGGGAAGCCGACGCTGGTTGAACCTAAGACGGATAAGAGCCGCCGCACCGCGTCCCTGGCGGCGTCGGCCGTTGACGCGCTGAAGGCGCAGCGCATCCGGCAGCTTGAAGAGCGCTTGCTCGCCGGTGAACGGTGGCACGATTGGGGACTCGTCTTTACATCGAGCATCGGCACGCCGTTGGAACCGTCGAACGTCTCCGGTCGGCTGCATAAACACCTCGCCGACGCCGGCTTGCCCCGTCAGCGCTTTCACGACCTCCGGCACTGCTGCGCGTCGCTCTTGTTATCGCAGCACATTCCGCCGCGCGTCGTGATGGACGTGCTCGGGCACTCCCAAATTTCGCTGACCATGAACACCTACTCCCATGTGATGCCGGCAATGCTGAGGGACGCCGCGAATGCCCTAGATGCCGCGCTGGCAGCGGGTGAGTAGCTGCCCCTTGGGGTTGAATGTGAACCAATCCCTACCGCCGCAGCAAATCGAGTTGCTGCGGCGGTATGTTTCACGTGTTGTTTCTGATACATTCGTGAGCGGGCGCCCCTTCGAGTCGAGCAAACCGGGACTTATCACGGGGAGACCAAGTTCCAATTGGCGAGAAAACTCCGCTTCGGATCAATCCTCGTGCTGGGCTTACTCCTGGCAGGGACGCCAGGCATCGTCGTCCTTACCTTGGCGGCAGGTGCTTTTGCCGTCAGACAGTTGGTGTTAAAGATGGGAAGGAGGGCTCAGATGTGGCATTGGAGACCGATCGTGGGAATGGGGGTGGTTGCGGCAGGCTTTCTGATAATCGTCGCTGTTCTCTGGGCGTGGGGAGGATCTGTCTCGGGTTATAAATCAAGCTTTGCCAATCCTGAAGTAGTCATGGCGGTTGTCATTGTTCTGGCGATCATTGCTCTGATGCTTCTCCTTTACTTCATTGCGTCGGGATTCAGCCGGCTGCGGTTGGCGAATTCGTCGCAGGCGCTTGGCCTACCCGAAGGCAGCATCCGTGCAATGATCGCGCTCATCCTTATTATGGTCTTCATCATCTTGGGAGTCTATTTGTTCCGAAGCGTGGCAGAGGGCGAATGGGACGGTCCTATGCACCTCAACTCCTTGGATGATGTAAGAGCGTTGGCACCGGCGAAGGAGGTCCGCTGGGTCCAATCTGATTCGAGCCCCCAAGGGGGGTATCAGGTGTGGTTCCGAACACCCGCTAATGCCGAGGGAGCGCGTCTCGGTCAACAACTCGTCACGACCGTGGGCACCCTAGTCGTGGCGGTTGCCGGATTCTACTTCGGGAGCTCCGCATTTCGGAGCGGTGTCAATTCGACGACCGACAATGCAAATCAACGCGGCCCCATAATCTTGAGCATTGATCCGACCGTGGGTCGCCAACGCCAAGAAGCGCTCACCGTCAAGATCCGGGGCAGAAACCTGCGCGCCTGCCGGTCCGTGAGGTTAGTGCGCGGGGACGAGTGGATACCGAACGCAGGGGACGTGAGCTCGACCGACACCGAGGCGAAGTGCGACATGATCATCACGGCTGCACCCGGCGGGGCGAAGTGGAGCGTAGAAGTGGAGAATGAGAACGGGCTGCGGGACGTACTGGCAGACGCATTTACCATAAGTCCTTGACCTGCCCCCACCCGTGTCAGCTCACGCGATAATCCGGGCGCCCGACCATAACCCACATCTTGCCGTTCCGGACGGGCCAATGAATGACACGTGCGGTTTCCCCGCGACCCACCCTGCCTCCGCCAAGAGTTCTGCCGCGGAAGCGTGTCCCGCATCCGGACGTTTCGGGGGCCGCTGTCTTATATCCCATCAAACGAGAAAGGGACGGGTCAATGGGCTTCGATACTCCCTCAGGCTCGGTGGGGCAGAGGAGGTGCTCGCCTTGATGCCGTCCTCGCAGTGCTGTGGCAATGTAGTACGCCTCGGTTTTGGGGTAGAGCCTGGGGTACTAGAGCTAAGAGGGGCGACGGCGTTGATGCCGTCGCCCCTCTCCTTTGGCTTTCCTCAGCCGTTTTCGTGGGTGAGCCGCCAAGGACTCGAACCTTGAACCCGCTGATTAAGAGTCAGCTGCTCTACCAATTGAGCTAGCGGCCCATGTCCTCAAAGCGAGTCTAGCAAGGCTACCGAGAGACTGTCAAATTGGGATTGTCGTGGCATAGGGCGGGGGCCCAGTGGCTCAGTCCTTCTTGGCGGTAGAAAGCGATCTGCGACGGGATATTGACTCACGGGGTAGCAGCCACGGTCGGCGACGCGGTTCAGGCGGAAGATGGCGTCTGCAGAGAGGAGGAGTCGAGAATGGGACGAGCTTCGCCCCAATGTTCTGACTGCTCGTAGGCATAGGCTACGCGGAGCATCGTTGCTTCATCGAAGGCTTTGCTAAGAACTTGGAGGCTGACGGGAAGACCAGAGGCGAAGCCGCACGGTACGGCAATACCTGGGATGCCCGCCATGTTCGCGGGTATCGTGAAGACGTCCGAGAGATACATTTGGTAGGGATCGTCTGTACGTGCCCCAATCGGGAAGGCCACGGTGGGAGAGGTTGGGGCAACGATGGCATCTACCCGCTCAAACGCCTTGTCAAAGTCCTGCTTGAGGAGGGTGCGCACCTTTTGCGCCTTGACGTAATAGGCGTCGTAATACCCGGACGAGAGTGCGTAGGTGCCAAGCATGATTCGGCGTTTCACCTCCGCGCCAAAGCCGGCACCGCGGGTGCGCTCATAGGTTTCGAGTAGAGATGGAGCGGTGACGGCGACACCGTATTTCACGCCATCGTAGCGGGCGAGATTGGCGCTAGCCTCGGCCGGCGCCGTGATGTAGTAGGTAGGAAGGGCATAGCGGGTGTGCGGCAAGCTGACCGAGACCAGGTCCGCGCCCAGCTCCCCTAACCGACGGATGGCGGAATCTACGGCCGCTTTGACGCCCGGCTCCATACCCTCGACATCGTATTCCTCCGCGATGCCGATGCGGGTCCCGCGCAAATCGGTTGATAACGAGGCATGGTAATCGGGCGCAGGCGATGGCACCGCGGTTGAGTCGCGTGGATCCGGACCGGCGATCGCGCTGAGAAGGATGGCGGCGTCCTCTACGGTGCGCGTGAAAGGGCCAATCTGGTCGAGGCTGCTTGCGAACGCTAGAAGACCAAAACGGGACACACGCCCATACGTCGGCTTGAGTCCGACGACGCCGCAGAAACCCGCTGGTTGGCGAATGGAACCGCCGGTGTCCGATCCGAGCGCGGCGATCGCTTCGAACGCCGCGACCGCAGCCGCCGGGCCGCCGCTGCTGCCACCTGGGACGCGCGAAAGATCCCACGGGTTTCGGGTCGGCCCATAGGCTGAGTTTTCGGTGGAGGAACCCATCGCGAACTCATCGGTGTTGGCCTTGCCGAGGAAAACCGCACCTTGCTGTCGCAACCGCGAGACAACGGTGGCATCGAAGGGTGACCGATAGTTCTCCAAAATTCGAGAGCCGGCCGTCGTCGGAGCATCGATGGTGCAGAGGACATCCTTCAGAGCCACGGGGATGCCGGTCATCGCCGAGCCATGCCCTGACGCAATGCGCTGATCGGCCGCCACTGCCTGAGCTCGGGCTACGTCCTCCATGACGTGGAGATAGGCGTGCGTCGTGGGATCGACTTCCGCGATGCGCCGCAGATGCGCATCCGTCAATTCGACTGCAGAGAGTTCGCGGCTGTCCAACAGGCGACGAGCCTGGGCTGCGGAAAGATGGACCGAATCGGGCAACCGACCCGTCACGTTGTCGTGGCCGCGTCTATGGTGTCGAGCACCGCCTGAACTTCGAAGAATCCCTCCCGCTGACGGGGAGCGTTAGCTAGAACCGCTGAACGCGGGAAGGACTCCTCTACCTCGTCGTTTCTCATCACGTTGGACAACGAGACGACTTGTGCCGTCGGCGGGATGACCGACGTGTCGATCGTTTCCAAGACGGCGATGTGGCTAAGGATCGATGACAGCTCGTTGGTTAGTCGTTGCCTTTCCGGTTTGGTGAGTGCGAGCCGGGCAAGGAGAGCGACGTGGTCTACATCGTCGACTGTGAGCGACATAAACGGCTCCATGGGTGAGATTAGGTGGTTCGTCGCTCGAATACGAGGTCCGACGTAGGCGATAGACAACGTTTTATCGAGTTTACCACGGGCATCTCAGGCGGCGACAGAGCGGGAAATGAGGCTAAGGGAGTCACGACGTGCCGTCGCCTAGGACTGCGTTGATCGCTTGGGAGGCTTCCTCCGCGTCTCGACCAAAAAAAATGCCGTCCACGTCATCTCTAAGCTCAGGGTGTTCGACAAACACGTGTCCGCCGTACCCAATGGCTGGGTTGTAGCCGTCACCGGCGAGACCCGCACACCGGGTTCGCAATTCCTTCGTAGCACGGCCCAGTTGGCGTGCGGACGCAGGAGTCGAGGCGGAGAGGAGAATCATTGGCGGGCGGAGTCGACGCATTGTTTCAATGAGATCGTCGAGGGGAAGATTCGGACCGAGATAGACAATGCGAAAGCCGCGCCGCGAAAGGAAGAGGCAGGTGAGGAGCAGACCGACCTCGTGTAGCTCGCCTTCGAGGCACGTGGCGACAATCGGTCCGCGTCCGTGCTCTGGCTGGGACAGATTGAACAAGGAGCCAAGTTTGCGAACCACAAACGCGCTGGCAAAATGTTCGGCGCTGACGCCTATCTCGCCGCGCGCCCAACGACGACCAATCTCGTAAAGTGCGGGCTGAAGCACGAGAAGGCACACATCCTCGATCGGAAGGAGGGCAAGTGCTTCCTCCACTGTTTGGCCCGCCGTCGCGGCGTCGTATCCGATCAGCGCGTGGACCATTTCATCGCGAAAGCGTCCCAGGCGACGGTCATTGGGAGCTGGAGCGAGGATGCGACGCGCCTCGAAAGGGACTTCCCAGCTCGTTTCCTCCGGCACGTCGCCTCCCGCTCTGTAGAGCCGAACGGCTTGGCTTGCCGTCAGACCCGCTTGCGTTTGGTCTCGGAGCCAGCTAATCGTCGCAATGTCTCGCTCGGAATAGAGGCGTTGGTTCCCGTCGGTACGCGCCGGGGACGGAAGACCGTAGCGGCGCTCCCAGGCGCGAAAGGTATCAGCAGGGACACCCGTGCGCAGGACGACGGCGCGCGTGTTGTACACTGGCTCAGTTCTCAAATGGCTAAACAGGACCACCTCGCCGCCACCTCCAATGTCAACTATAGGCGGGTGCCCAGCGTGCGTCAGTGAGTTGCACAACTTTTGCGCAGCAGACCAAGGGTCACCGCCAGACACGGGGCTGGTCTGGATGGGTCAAACGGTGGTTGAGGCAGCGACGGGGCGGCTCGATTTTGCCGCTGCTCGCCACGGTGGTCATCGTATTCGGTGTGTCGGGATGCGGCTCCGCGAATGACCCGGGGCCGCGATTCGCCAATGAACCGCCTCCTTCCAGTGAGCCCAAGATTCGTGAGTCAGTGCCTCCGAGTCCCCGAGCGCAGATAGCGAGCCCCGTGGCTTCGCCGATTGCACTCGCGGAGCTCCTCGCGCCGCGGGGCGCGCCGAAACGGCTGTATTTCATGATGAGCGATGCGTTGTGGTCCGCGTCGCCCAGCCTCAAACACATTCAAAGCGTGATGGTACCCAAGAAGGGCGACGACATTCGCGATGTCGCTACTTCTCCGAACGGCGACCGCGCCGCGGTGCTTATCCAGACGACGTCAGGGGGAAAACCTAGCGCAAGTGTCCTTATCGTTGATGCGGTGGGGAACGTGCAGCAGCGTGTCGATGGGCTTGAGGCCACGCTCTCAGCAAGTGCTGACGCGGCCAAGGAAATCGACTGGTCGCCACAAGGCGACCAACTCTTGGTCGCGTTTTCCCCTGGAGGACTCGTGTCCGTGCCAACAGGCGGGAATGGCAAACCGATTGCGCTGACAGGGCAAGGCGAGGTGCCGTCGCTAGCCGCCGCCGCGTGGTCACCTACGGGTGAAGCCGTCGCATTCCTGTCGCCGTCGACCGCAGGTCAAGCGTCGGGTCTTTATCTCCTGGCGATCGCGCTAAAGACCTCGCATCCGGTGGTTCTTGTCGGTTCGAGCAACGAGGGGCGATCGGTCAGCAACCTGGCGTGGGAGCCGGACGGTAGGACAATCCTTTTCGTGCAGAGGACTTCGCTCGGGCAGCGAACCATCGCCGACCTCTGGAGCATTCGATCGGACGGCACGGGCCTCCGCGTGGTCGCGACCGCGGGCATGGCAGCGCCGGTGGCCCAGATCACGACGATTGCCCCTTCACCGGACGGCGCGGCGGTGGCCTATACGGTATCGGTCCCGAATGGGGACGGCACCCGGTTTGACAGCATGTGGATCAGACAGCTCGGGGCGACGGCGCCCGCGGCGAGGAGGCTGCCGGTGCCTGAGGGCCGCGCTGTCACAAATCTTTGGTGGACGGCGTCGGGGCTTGTCTTCGGTGCGGTCTCCGAGGCGGCCCATCCGAGCGAAGATGCGTCCGGCGAGTTTAGCCTGTACCTTGTCGCGCCATCCGGCGAAGCCACTCTGTTCTACGTCGCGCCTCGATCGGTCGCCGCCACGCCTGGAACCCCAAGGAGACCGGTGCCGTCGCAACCGCGCAAACAGGCAAGCCCAGAAGGTACACCTGGTCCGGCCCCGCGTTAACTCGATGCAAAAACGGCCGACAGCGGGAGCGACATCGCGCTATCGCTTTTGGATGTCTCATCGTGTCGTACACGTGGCAACGACGGTCGATAGTGCTGCGCTACCGGTCGAGGCTGGATGGCGGCAACGACGGGTCGAGCACTTCAGCATCGAAAATATTCTTTGCGGCCTGCAAACGCTGCTCGTCGGCGGCGATGTCGTCGGAAGCATGGGCCGCGGAGCTTACAGGGGAGACCGGATTCGCTCCGCTGTCTGACCCGTTGGAGGGAGGATCAGTCAGCGACGAGCGTGCCAACGGCCCGTTAATGGCGCCGTCTGGAGAGATCGAGTGGGTGGGGGACGGGGCGTCTCTGAGAACACAGGAGACGTTGACGTTGCGACCAACGAGGCGGCCTATCGCCTCCTCGACGATTGTTCGTACCTCGTCGGAATTGAGCTTGTCACGATGAAATTCATAAGCAGCAGCCAAGACAATTGAGTTGCCGCGAACTTGGTATGGATCTACCGAACTCAGGAGTGCCTCGATCCGCCGGTTGACGGCTTTTACATCTTGGCGAATTCGTGGCCAGAGGTCGACGAGCCGTTCAAGGTCTACTACGGAAGGTGACTCGACGGTTCCATTGTGTGAAGAAGCGGGAACGTTTCCCGTTGTCACATCTGGATCTACCGGCGCTGTGTGGGCGGTGGTGATTGGGAGATCCTCGTTCCCGCGGGCAGCAGTCGAGGACGTTGGAATTACCCCTCGTACCCTGTCCCGCAGGGGCGTTCGGGACGAATCCGACGCCGATCTACGTTCCTCCCGATCGTCGACCGCACCCGACACTGGAGCTAGCGCGCCTGGTTGAACGCGAGGCGGGATCCGTTGAACGCCAATTGACGAGGAATCAGGACTCTCGCCCGAGCCGGACGCCCGCGCGGATCGGAGAACGCCATCTATGAGGGCGACCTCGAAGGGCAACGCTCCATAGGAGGAATGCTTAATCCTGTAGTCGATATCCCCAAAACGCCGAGCAAGATCGGCTAGCTCCCAAAGCTCGAACCGCGCGGCTAGCGTTCGTGCTTGGTCGTCGGCGTCGGGTGAACCACCGGCGCGTTCGTGCAAAAGGAGCCGCAGATAAGCGACCAACTGCCGGTTGATCTGACGGGGATCTTCTCCATCCTCAATTGCTGTGTTGGTAATTTCCAGAACAGCGCGCGCGTCCCGGTCAGCAAGGGCAGAGACCAGTCCTTCAATGCGGTCGCTCCGGCTGACGCCGAGCATCGCGCGCACAGCGTCGGCGTCGATCGCTGAAGCCCCCATCCTACCTGATGCCGTCGCGGACGGACGGTCATAAAGCGAGAGCTGATCAAGAATGCTCAGTGCGTCGCGCAAGCTGCCAGTGGAATGGCGGGCGATCAGGGACAGGGCATCATCACTGATGGCCAATTCTTCTGCAGCGGCGACGGTGCGCAGGCGGGCCATCATGGAGGCGAGGTTGATGCGGCGGAAATCAAAGCGCTGACAGCGCGAAATGATGGTCGGAAGGAGTTCTTCTGGGTCGGTTGTAGCCAGGATGAACTTTGTGTGAAGGGGCGGTTCTTCCAGTGTTTTCAAAAAGGCGTTGGCCGCCGCTCCAGTAATTTGGTGCGCTTCGTCCACGATATATATCTTCGTCTGCAGCTGAACGGGCGCATAGCGCGCGCGGTCCCGTAATTCTCTCACGTCATCGATGCCACGATTACTGGCCGCATCAATTTCGACGACATCCGTCGCGGTACCTCGGGCGATGGAGGAACAATTGACGCAGATGTCGCACGGGCGCGTACCAGGATCTGGATCAAGGCAATTGATCGCCTTGGCGAGAATGCGGGCTGTCGTCGTTTTTCCGGTGCCCCGAGGACCGCAAAAGAGATAGGCATGGGCGACGCGATTGAGACGAATCGCATTTTTTAACGTTCGTACGATCGGTTCCTGCCCTACCAACTCGGCGTCGTCGAAGGTTTGTGGACGGTACTTCCGGTACAGCGAATGGGTCGCCGGAGCAATCGCCGCTGGTTCAGCGGTGGGCGGCGAGAGCTTGCGGTGATCCGCTCCGGCTGGCTCGGCGTCGACCGTGGCCTCGACATCGAAGAGGGGCGGGACAATCATCCCGAGGATGCCTCCAATTGTGAGCTTGTTCGACAATGGATCAGAGACGGAGCCGCGATGGCCTGTTCGTACACTAGTATAGGTCGGCGTGCGTCAGGCGCTCAAGGCGCGAAGGAACGGTGTCGGTGGACGAGTCCCCCCCTAGCCCGGGAACGCTCTACCTGGTGGCTACTCCGATTGGGAACCTCGAGGACATGAGTGCGAGAGCGCTCCGGATTCTGACGGAGGTGCCACTGATTGCAGCAGAGGACACCCGGCACACCGGTCGGCTGCTCGCGCATTTCGGTATCCGGACGCCGATGATTAGCTACCATGCCTACAACGAACGCACGCGCCGGGACCGGCTGCTTGCCGCCCTTGCCACCGGCGACCTGGCACTTGTGAGTGATGCCGGCTCTCCGGGCATTTCTGATCCCGGGCATGATCTGGTTGTTGCCGCGGCTGAGGCGGGCTTCCGCATCTCCCCTATTCCGGGAGCGTCGGCGCTGACGGCCGCGCTCCTTCCGTCGGGACTTGTTGACGGACCGTTCGTTGCCGTCGGGTTTCTGCCACGTGGGGGCGGCGAACGAAAAACCTTGCTGGCGCGGGTGGGTCTGACGGGGCTTCCCGCTGTGCTCTTCGAAGCGCCGGGACGAGTGGTCGCCACCCTTTCCGATCTTGAGGAAACGTGGGGAAACCGGCCGGCCGCGGTCCTGCGCGAGTTGACGAAGCGGCATGAGGAGATTCTGCGAGGAAGCTTGTCCGATCTCCGAAGCCAAATGACCGGAGTTCATCTTCGTGGCGAGATCGTCATCGTTGTCGGAGCGGGGTCCGCGGAACCTCACGCCGGAGGAGATGAGGCACTGCAGATTTTGGAGGGGTTGCGCCGGGGAGGACTCTCCCCGAGTCAAGCCGCCCGAGAGGCGGCGGCGATGACAGGTTTGGCTCGCTCCGAACTCTACGACCTCGCGCGTCGGACTAGGTCGCCCAAGGCGCAGCCCACCGACCACGACCTTTGACGCGCTCATCGCGCCGTGGGACGGACGATGGAGATGGGAGCAACGGGTTGCCATGACCCGGTCTTGCGACAACGTAACCACACCAACCCGCTACTCGGTCATGTCGGTTGATTCCTGGGTGGTTCGTTTTTGTCGCTCAGTTGGGTTCGCGTCGAGAATGCGGCGTGCTACGTCGGTTGAAACGCGAGTTTTCGGTGACGCATCAGGATGCTTTGCAATATGCCTTCGGCGATGAGAAATGTCCAGAGCGAGGAGAGCCCGGAGCTGACGAAGGGCAGGGTGATGCCGGTCACCGGCATTAGGCCGACGTTCATCCCAATGTTTACGAACGCTTGAAAGAAGAGGATACCTGACACTCCTAAGGCAAGGCACTGGCCGAAGCTATCTCGTGCAACCTCAACTGCAATCAGGCAACGCCACAGCAAAATGGCGAACGACGCGAAGAGCGCGAGCATCCCAACAAAGCCGAACATTCCGCTGGCATGGGCAAAGATGAAGTCTGATTCCCGCACTTTTAGGAGGTTGAGCTGGCTTTGGGTCCCGCCTTGGAGCCCTGATCCAAACCAGCCGCCGGAACCGATGCTGATCCGGGCTTGAATGATATTGAAGCCATCCCCGGACGGGTCAGCCTGTGGGTTGAGAAATATCAGCCAGCGCTGCCGGTGGTAGTCCTGCAAGAGAAACTCCCAGGCAAAGAGCAGGGCGGGGGGGATGGACAGAGCGATGATGCCGAGGTAGATCTTGCGCGTGCTGGCTACCAACATCATCGCTACCCAAACGATGCCGTAGACGAGGCTTGTGCCCAGATCGGGTTGCTTGAATACCAAGGCCATGGGGGCGACGACGATGAGAACAGAAATGACGAAGTTGCCGAACTCCTTCATTGCGGCGCCTCTGGTCGCGATGAAGGCTGCAAGTGCGATTGCCGTCCCGAGCTTGGCAAACTCGGACGGCTGAATTGTCGTGAATCCCAAATCGAACCACCGCTGAGCGCCGCCGATTGCGACTCCGACACCGGGTACAAGCACAAGGACCAGTAACACGAGGCTCAGGCCATAGGTTGGCCACGCGAATGATGAAAAGAAGCGATAGTCTACATTCGCGACCAGCATCATCAGGCCGAGACCGAGGACCCCATACATCGCTTGACGAACCCCGAGGTTTGCAAGCCGCAGAGCTCCGCCGCCGGCCGCGCTCCAAATCGTCACCGCGCCAAAGCCCATGAGGACGATGGTCGTCACGAGCATATACAGATCGAAATCCTTCCAGCGGTGGCTAAAACCCGTCACGAAACTATGTCCTCGATTGGTTGGGATACGGAAAGAAAAGGATTCACAGTACGACAACCTCGTTGATCGTGATGTGGAAATCACATTCAAGGAGGAGCGCCGCGTGGCGACTCATTAGCATGCGAGGGAGGAAGATCTCAAAATATTGCATGACCGGAGCCATCGCCGTGTCGATGGTGAGCTCAAGCGTAATTGTCTTTGCGGCCGGGTCGACGCGCAAGAACGATGCGGTCGAGGCGTAGTTGACGCGGTCATGCTGGTCAAAACTCGAAGGATCGTTGTTACGAACCCGGGAGCGATGTACGTCAGACTTGTCCCCGAGAATGAGTGCCGCCGAGACGGGGTGGACAGGCTCCCCGAGATGCTGATGGTCGTCGCCATGTGACCCGATTGCTCCGAGAATCACCGCAACGTCGTCTGGGGCCATACCCAGTCGATTGAGGATCGGATGGGCAAGCATTGCGCCCGTACTCGCATGGCCGTGCCGACTGACGATGTTGCCGATATCGTGGAGGTACCCGGCGATGGCCGCCAACTCCTGCTGTCGCTCATCGTATCCGAGAAGGCGGAGCACGTTACGAGCGATGCTCGCGACGAGCCCGACGTGTCGGAATCCGTGCTCGGTAAACCCGAGAACACCGAGGTTTCGGTTGGCCTGCCGAATAAAGGCCTGAACTTCCGCGTCACCGCGAACCCGGTCGAGCCGAATGCTCGGCTCTGTCCTTGGGGTCTCGGACGCGTCAATGGGGTCGACATCGGTTTTTCCATATTTCGGCTCCTGCCCGAGGGGCACCAGAACGGTATCAACCTCAGAAATTGGTTCCATCGATTGAACCGAGTCGGTGGCAGACATCATGACCAAGGTGACTCCTCAATAGGGGCTGGAACATCAGTATAGCGGTCGGCTTTCCGGGCAAACAACCTTTATGTCGAAGGATCGCGAAGGCTGCGCACACAAGGCGGACGCGCTTCTCCCCCCGGTGGGCTCATTCCCGTGTGGTCGGCGATTTCGCATGAGCCGACGATGGAGTGGATCTGAGGTGTGCATCCGGCGTTGAATCACTTGACGGTGATCCATAGGCGTCAGGTGGTATCATTGGTCCGTGAAAAGAGGCCCAGGAGGGCGATGTTCGCTCGGTAAATGGACGCGTTCGCGGTGAGAGCGAACAGCGCCTTCTGGGTGATAGGAGGCCAGCCATGCTGGTCTACGACGAGTCCTCCGGCACCGCCCCTGAATTCCCTCTGGTTCTTCCTCAAATCGGTCATTCGCAGCGATGCCCGCCACGGAGGCGTCCAGCGCTCTGGCGACCGACTTGCAAGTCAGGTTGAACCGGATGTCGTGGGACATCATCCTCTCGCGTTGCTTTCGAACTCGACGGTGGGTCACGCCGACACGGGCACCCCTTGTGGCTCGCGGAGCGACGTGGGCTGATGTGCGTTTCGATCGGGCTCCCGCAGACACCGATCATCGGTCCAAGGTGGCTACCATCTCCCCGCACGCCTCCCAAAACCTAACCATGATCGGCAAGGGGGCGCCAGTCTCGCGGAGCTCATGGCGGGACACAGGACTATGGTGTTATCGGCCATGACGGATCGCTGATGGACGCTCGAAGCTCACAGTGATGGGTGGAGGTGCGGATGCTCGCGGTACAAGACCTCTTCGACGCGATTCTTCTTGGGTGTTTCCTCTTTGGGTTCATCTTCTCGCTGCTGCTTCTGGTGCTGGGGGACGTTGGCATCCACCACAGTTGGGGGCATGGGCACGGCCACGGGGACGCGGAGGGTTTCGTTCCGATCAATCTCAGCACGGTGCTGGCCTTCGTGACGTGGTTTGGAGGAGTCGGGTACCTTGCACGAAACGCGGGCGGATTCGCGGCCCCGCTCAGCGTACTTATCGGACTGACTGGAGGACTGCTCGGGGGTTCGGTGGTGGCTTGGGTCCTGTCGCGCCTATTAGGGTCACGAGATGGAATACTCAATCCTGAAGATTACCGGTTGCCAGGAACGATTGGGCGGGTCAGCTCGTCCATACGTGCGAACGGGACCGGTGAAGTGATGTACGAGCAGTTCGGGGTCCGGCAGGTCTCCGCCGCGCGATCAGTAGGAAATGCGGCGATTCCTCGGGGAGCGGAGGTAGTGGTGTTGGACAGTAAAGAGGGTATTGCCCTGGTTGAATTGTCCGCGCTTTTCTTCGGGGACGACGCAAGTCTTCCCCGACCTGGTACTTTGGTGGATCACCCGTTACCGGCGCGTTCGGAACCTCGCTGATAGCGGTGGGGTGGCCTGTGGAACGAGCCGCTAGATCCGCGACGAACCTCACCTACGGGTGTCCGACAGTTAGGGAACGAACGTACTCACGAGCGATAACGCTAGACGCTGATATTAGGTCGGAAAGGAATGTGGCATGAGCGCCTTTGGAGTGATCGTCGTGGTCGTAGGGCTGGTTATCGCCCTGGTCTTCATCCTCGGGTTGATCGCAACAATGTTCCGCAAAGTCGGGCCAAATCAGGCGCTGATCGTCTATGGGTTCGGCGGGACCAAAGTGATTAAGGGAAGCGGCAAGATTGTCTGGCCGATGGTGCAGTATGCGCGTGAACTGTCGCTAGAGCTGATGAGCTTTGACGTCGCGCCACAGCAAGATCTCTATACGAGTCAAGGCGTAGCGGTCAACGTCGAGGCAGTGGCGCAGATCAAGGTTCGATCCGATCCGGTCAGCATTTTGACCGCGGCAGAGCAGTTCTTGAACAAGGAGCCTGCCCGTCGGGAAGAGTTGATTCGTCTGGTGATGGAGGGCCATCTGCGAGGAATCGTCGGCCAGTTGACGGTCGAACAGATCGTCAAGGAGCCGGAGATGGTCGCTGACCGCATGCGGTCGAACGTGGCAAGTGATATGAGCAAAATGGGACTCGAGGTCATTTCGTTCACGATTAAAGAGGTCCGAGACAACAACGAATACATCCTGAACATGGGTCGACCCGACGTCGCGATCGTCCGCCGCGTGGCCGACATCGCCACCGCAGAAGCAGATCGTGACACCGCTATCAAGCGGGCACAAGCGATGCGGGAGGCGAAGATCGCGGAAGCCGTCGCCGAGCAGGAGAAAGTGATCGCCGAAATGGCGAGCCAAACGCGTCAGGCGGAGGCGGTGCGGGATCTTGACCTGAAACGGGCCGAGTACGATGCGGCGGTCCAGACCCGAAAGGCATCCGCCGACAAAGCTTACGAGATCCAGGCCAACGTGCAGCAGCAAACGGTGATCGCGGAGCAAGTTCGGATTGACCAGGTTCGCAAACACGGCGAAATCGCGGTTCAGGAGGCGGAGATTCAACGGCGTGAAAAGGAATTGATCGCGACCGTTCTCCGTGCGGCTGAGATGGAACGCCAGCGGATTGAGACCCTGGCCGCGGCCGATCAGCAGCGCCAGGTCTTCCAGGCCACGGGCGAGGCCGAGGCGACCCGGCTTGAAGGTCAGGCGATGGCCGAAGTGACGAAGGTGCGAGGGCTGGCCGAGGCGGAGATTATTCGCGCCAAGGGACAGGCGGAAGCGACGGCGATGCAGCTTAAGGCGACGGCGTATCAGGAGTACAATCAGGCCGCCATCCTCGACAAGCTCGTGACGAGCATGCCAGAGGTCGTTCGTGCCTTGGCGGAGCCCTTGAACAAGGTTGATAAGATCACTGTCGTCTCAACGGGAAACGAGCATGACGGAGGAGGCGCTGGGTTGACCCGTGTCTCGGCTGACATGGCGACGATGATCGCCCAAGTTCCCGCGATTATTGAAGGTTTGACCGGAGTAAAACTGGAGGACCTTCTCAGTCAGGTGCCGCAGCTTCGCGGCGTCAACGGCGGGAACGGTACGGTGCACGCCGGTGCAGCTTCGATTGACGCGAAAGAAATGAATGAGCCGGTCGGCGCAGGTCTGACGAATGGAGTGTCAAACGACAAGCCGTCGGAGTGACTGAACTGAGCGCGAAGTGATCGTCGCTCTGGACCCCCGGGCGCGTTCGTTCCCCTTCCTGGTCTCACTAAGCGTACTCCGCAGGGGCCACTGATCCACGTCGTCACCTGGAACAACCCTGGTGAACGGCGAAGCCGGATTGTAGGAGCATCGCCCGTCGTTTCATCGAAACCTAGAACCGTCGGCCCGTGGGGTCGTGCTATCCTTGGCCGATGGCCGATGGCCGATGGCCGATGGCCGATGGCCGATGGCCGATGGCCGGTTCGCCGAGTTGGTGAAGACTGCGCGCGGCCATCTGCAAAACATGTACCTGGCGCCAATCTCCGGAGGAACTGTTGGAATCAGGCTCTCGTTCGGATCTGGAGGCCCAGCGTCTGCGAGTTGAGGCAATCGGGGAACCGGGTCAACGGCGTTTTCGTCTCCTTGCGTTGGTTGGCGGCGAAACGTTTATTATCTGGATGGAAAAACAGCAACTTCAAGCTCTCGGTCTTGCGCTAGAGCAGATGCTTGAGCAACTGCCGGATCAAGAACCGGATGTGAGCCAAGGAGCCGCCCCGTTCGAGTTTGATATCGCGACGCGTAGGCAGTTTCGCGCGGGTCGCATGGAACTCGGGTATGACGAGCGCAATGATCGTCTCGTCATTGTCGCTCATGACATGAACGACGACTCAGAGAGCGGTTCCCCGGGGCCGATCAGCGAAGAGGCGCAGGCGCAATTTGCCTGTCGAATCACGCGCGAGCAAGCGAGGGACGTGAGCGCCGACGCGTCGGCGGTCGTGGCTGCGGGCCGCCCCCGATGTACGATGTGTGGCGCGTCGATGGGACCAGGTCCACACGTCTGTCCGCAGCAAAATGGACATTTTCGGAGCGGGCTTCGAGACACCGCTCCGAACAGCGACGATACCTAGCCTGCGTGCCCGCCGGCGTAACTCCAATGCGGTCGCAGATCCGGTTCGTCATTGAGACGAGAAATGACGCCCGGCCCAATCTGCCCCGGCGTCTGCACCATCTGGGCGTCGGCTCCATTCCTGGTAGGGCTCCCGCGGTAGACACACGAATGAAACGGGGCGGGTAGCGATAGGTTTCTGCCTGGAAGAAAACAGCTTGAGGCGCGTCATGGTGCCTCAGGCGCGAGCGTACCCCGCCGCCAGAGGATTGCACGTACGCGGCATACTCAGCAGATTTGGTCGCCAACTGGTCCCACGCCAAGAATGGTGGTGAAATCAGGGACGGGCTGCGATCGTGGTTCGTTGGGGTGGCGTGTCATTCGCGCGGGTTGCAGGGAGTCCGATCGGTGCGGAGGACTGTCCTAAAGATTCACCTCCGCCATGCGAGCCGGTTCCTGTTGCGGCCCCTGCAAGGCCGCGGTTTGCACTTGGCTCCGCGCGCCGCTGGTCCAGGTAGGATCGCGACGTCGGGAGGTGTCAGGAGAGGGGGCGTCTCATCGGGATCGGTGAGTAGCATTGCCGCGTCGCGAGCTGGCATCCGCTTGTGGTGCGGTTCCTCCAACCACCGGCGCTGGAGCGCTGGGTCGTGATGGGCATGTGCGTTCGTCTGTACGACGGCCGGCAAGCCTGAGGGTCGAGTTCAAGGGCGGCCTTGAGTGGGGAGGGGAGACGGGTCTACGCCTTGCCATCCTGATAATGCGAGGCTGCGCCTCAGCGGGCGGATAGAGCTTACGACCCGGATGATGTGCCATGGGTTGGGGACGTGCACGGGGGCGGAGGCGTGCTCCCCTCATGGCGGGCCGCCCGTTGCGCGCCGGATGCTAAAAACCATCACGTCCGATAGCGTTCGGCCATCCTTGACCGTTCCGGCGACCAATCTCGTCGCCCTCACGTAGCCGTAGGTGCCGCGCCGTTGCGGACACCCCCTGGTGCTTGCTAAACTCGATAAACAACTATAGAATTCTTGGAACTGTGGGTGAGTTTCCCAAGCATTGGGCGTAAAAAGGAAGAGTTGCGATGGCTAATACGCTGGTCGATGGCAGGGGTGCGGAACCGGTCGACATGCCGGCACGTCGGCAGCGGCCGAAGATCGCCGGCGATGCAACCGAGCTGATCGGAAATACCCCACTGGTGCGTTTAGATCGCTTCGCCCGGGATCTACCGGGCATTGTCGTCGGAAAGCTCGAATCGTTCAGTCCCGGATTCTCGGTGAAAGATCGTATTGGCGTCGCCATGGTCGACGATGCGGAGGCTCGGGGGGAGATTCAGCCAGGGGTTACCACGATTATTGAGCCAACGAGCGGCAACACGGGGATCGCGCTTGCTTGGGTCGCGGCGGCGCGAGGCTATCGATTGATCCTTACCATGCCGGAGAGCATGAGTCTCGAGCGACGTGTCTTGTTGCTTGGGTATGGGTCTGAAGTGGTGCTGACTCCTGCCGCGGAAGGAATGGCGGGAGCGGTAGCGCGAGCCGAACGCCTGGTGGCCGAAACGCCGAATGCGTGGATGCCGCAACAGTTCCGCAATCCGGCAAATCCAGAGATTCACCGGCGAACGACAGCGGTGGAGATTTGGGAAGACACGGATGGCGCTGTTGATGTTCTTGTCGCGGGAATCGGCACGGGTGGCACCATCACGGGTGCCGGGCAGGTTCTCAAGTCGCTAAAGCCTGCGCTCAAAGTGATTGCCGTCGAGCCGGCAGAGTCTCCCATTCTGGCCGGGGGGCAACCTGGATCACACAAGATTCAGGGGATTGGCGCCAATTTCATTCCCGAAGTTCTTGATCGAACGGTCTACGATGAAATTGTGCACATCGACGCCGCGACGGCAATAGCCGCTCAGCACGAGCTGATGCGCACGGAAGGACTTCTGAAAGGCATCTCGTGCGGCGCGGCCGCAGCGGCCGCGCGCGAGATAGCTCGGCGGGAAGAAAACCGAGGCAAGATGATCGTAGTTGTGCTGCCTGACACGGGCGAGCGCTACTTGAGTACCGTGGCATTCGCCGAGCTGCGAGAGCAAGCAGGCGCAATGACGTCAGCGTAGAGGGTTGTTTGTCAAGGTATTCATTAACGGTTACTGATCGTAGTGTTACCTCGTCGTCTGCCTCGTATCGCAGAAAACATTGTTCGCCGCTGGTCGTTGCGATGTCGTTCGACCGAGGTGACTGTCACCAGCCGATTTCGTAACGCATCCTCGTTTCGCGATTATTCCCAATGATGGCTCAGACCGTGTGATGAACGACGGGGAGCGCCGACGCGTCGGCGCTCCCCTGCTCGCCCATTCGCGCCGTGCCGACGATCAAGAGCAGCCGAGACTGTTGCCGCAGTTGAGGCACTTGTAGCAGGCTCCGTTCCGGACCGTGATATGGCCGCAGACATCGCAGAATGGCGCGTCGCCCATCATTTCCGATAAATGCGCGTCGAGCATGTTCGGGGAAAGGGGTGGTTCCGCCACGGCTGTGACCGAACCGCGGGCCACCGGTATGGCGCCGAGCGCGTGGCCGTTACCATTCTGCGGAGTCGCCGACTGACCGTTGAGAGGATACCCTGCCGGTTCAGCGTGCGCCGAAGTCTCGACCTGGGCGTCGGCTTTCCTGCTTTCTGTTTGTCGCGGGCCGTCATCTCCCTCGGCCGCGTTGATGTCACTGGCAACGGCGGCGGTTGCGAAAAGGTCGCGATCCTCTCCCGTCTGATCGATCGGTTGCGTCTGAACCTGAACGAGATCGGTGCGGCTCAGATATTCCAAGCCTAGAACGCGGAATACGTAGTCGATGATCGAGGTCGAAATCTTGATGTTCGGATGGCCCGTCACCATCCCTTGCGGGTCGAATCGCGTGAAGGTGAACGTGTCCACAAACTCTTCAAGCGGAACGCCGTACTGCAGGCCCTTCGAGACGGCAATGGCGAAGCAGTTGATCATCGAGCGGAAGGCTGCACCCTCTTTGTGCATATCGATGAAGATCTCGCCGAGGGCTCCGTCCTCGTACTCTCCGGTTCGCAAGAACACCTTGTGGCCGGCCACTCGGGCTTCTTGAGTGAAACCATGGCGCTTGGCGGGGAGGCGACGTCGGGAGGCTGGCGATGGGACCAGGGCGGTTGGCGTGAGCTGGCCTGTCCGACTGGGTTCGGGTGAAGCGGCCGGGACGGCCACCGCCAGCTCGGCAGCATGAGCCGCGTCGCGGTCCCGTTCATGGCTCCAGGCATCGCTCTTGGCTTGGGCCACGGCGATAGCGACGGCCTCGTCAATGCGCTGTTGAAGTCGCTCTTCGTTCTGGACCTCCGATTCGGTGCCATCCTTGATGCCAACGTCGCTCTTCGTGGAGAGCGGCTGGCTGAGCTTTGAGCCGTCCCGATACAGCGCCATCGCCTTGAGGCCGTGCTTCCAGCTTTGATGGTACGCGTCGGTGACGTCGTCAACAGTGGCCTCATGGGGCATGTTTATCGTTTTCGAAATGGCGCCGGACAGGAAGCTCTGGGCGGCACTCATCATCTTGACGTGGCCGAGGTGGTGGATAAATCGGGTGCCCTTCTTGCCGCACTTGTTCGCGCAATCGAAGACCGCGAGATGCTCCTCTTTGAGGTGGGGCGCGCCTTCAACCGTCATCGTGCCGCAAATCACTTCGTTCGCGGCGTCAATCTCGTCACGGGAGAAGCCGATGGCCGACAGGAGGTCAAAGCCCGGCTGGCTCGCCTCTGCCATCGTGATACCGAGGCGGGTTAGCGCCTCCTCGCCAAGCGTCCAGGCGTTGAAGGCGAACGAGATCTCGAACACGCCAGCGAGGGCGCTCTCAATCCGTCCGATGTCATCGACGGAGAGACCCTTTTCGAGCAACGTTTCCCGGTTGATGTGTGGCGCGTCCTGGAGGGAGAGCGTGCCAAGGACATAGGTGAGGATGTCGCGTTGCTCGCGCTCGGCGTAGCCGAGGTTGCGTAGGGCAGGTTCGAGACTTTGGTTGGCGATTTTGAAGTAGCCACCGCCAGCGAGTTTTTTGAACTTTATGAGGGCGAAGTCTGGCTCGACTCCCGTGGTGTCACAGTCCATGAGGAGGCCGATCGTGCCGGTGGGAGCGAGGAGGGTCGTTTGCGCGTTGCGGTATCCGTGACGCTCCCCAGCGCTGACCGCACGATCCCAGGAGTCGCGAGCGGCCTGTAACAGATCCGGCGGCGCAAGGGCCGGGTCGATCGACATTGGGAGGACCGACAGCTGCTCGTACTCCTCGGCCGGAGCATCGTAGGCCGCCCGTCGATGGTTGCGCATCACGCGCAGCATGTCGGGTTGGTTATCGGCATACCCGGGGAAGGGGCCTAGCTGTCCCGCTAGTTCTGCTGAGGTGGCGTAGCTTTCGCCGGTCAAAATCGCGGTCACGGCGCCGGCATAGGCGCGAGACTCGTCTGAGTCGTACGGGAGACCGAGTAGCATCAGAACGGTGCCAAGATTGGCATAACCGAGGCCGAGTGTGCGGTAGTCGAACGAGAGCCGCGCGATTTGTTCACTGGGGAACTGGGCCATCAACACGCTGATCTCGAGGACGACGGTCCAAAGGCGGATCGCATGGCGATAGGCGTCGATATCAAACGTTCCGGCTTCGACATCGAAGAATTTCAGCAGATTGAGCGACGCCAGGTTACAGGCGGTATCGTCCAGGAACATGTATTCGGAGCACGGGTTTGAGGCGCGAATGGAACCGGCCTGTGGACAGGTGTGCCACTCGTTAATGGTTGTATCGAATTGAAGTCCTGGATCGGCGCATTGCCAGGCAGCCTCCGCGATCCGGTGCCAAAGATCTCGGGCGCGGACCGTTTTCACAGCGGAGCCATCTGTGCGACGGGTAAGGGACCAGTCGCCGTCCCGCAGAACCGCCGCGATGAAGGCGTTTGGCACCCGTACCGAGTTATTCGAGTTTTGGCCGGAGACGGTCGCGTAGGCATCGCCGTTGTAGTCGGCTGGGTAGCCAGCGGCGATTAGCGCGGCAACCTTTTTCTCTTCGTCGGCCTTCCACGTAATGAACTGCTCAATGTCGGGATGGTCCAAATCCAGGCAGACCATCTTTGCCGCGCGCCGCGTGGTCCCGCCGCTCTTTATCGCGCCGGCCGCTCGATCGCCAACCTTGAGGAAGCTCATGAGGCCAGAGGATGTGCCTCCGCCCGAGAGTGGCTCTCCCTCACCGCGGATCCGAGAGAAGTTTGTTCCTGTGCCCGAGCCGTACTTGAAGATCCGGGCTTCGCGGACCCACAGGTCCATGAGACCGCCGTCGCCGACGAGCGTATCGTCGACGCTTTGGATGAAGCAGGCATGTACCTGAGCTCTCGTATAGGCGTCCTGACTTACCTTGAGCTCGCTGTCCACTTGATCGACGTAATAGTGGCCCTGAGAAGGACCAGTAATGCCGTACGCCCAGCTCAGTCCGGTGTTGAACCACTGGGGAGAGTTTGGGGCAGCCATTTGATGGATGAGCATGTAGCAGAGCTCGTCGTAAAACGCTTCGGCGTCATCGGCCGTCGCAAAGTATCCGTTGCTCTCTCCCCAATACCGCCAGCAGCCGGCAAGACGATGGATAACCTGCCGCGCCGAACGTTCAGGGCCGAGCGGGGTATTGCCGTCAGGGTCAACCAACACGTTGCCGTCCGCGTCGCGTTGTGGCACACCGGCCTTCCGGAAGTACTTAGAGACCATAATGTCCGAAGCAACCTGCGACCAACTGGCGGGAACCTCGGCGTCGGCCATTTCGAAGACGACGGAGCCATCGGGGTTTGTGATGCGAGAGGTCCGGGTGGTCCAGGTCACGCTGCCGAATGGATCTTTCCCTTTTTCCGTGAAGACGCGAGGGACGCGAAGACCATCCGTGTGAAGCGACGAGGATCTTTCCAGTCCACGATCACGGCTGTCCCGTGGGAGTGCCTTCGATCGGGTTTTTCTGGAACTGGCGGGTTTCATCGTTCGCTCTCGCTTGTCCATCTTCATCGACCCCCCGTGCGCCGTTCGCACGATCGTGGCAACTATCCGGCCGTCGCGCCGACCGGTGCGATAAGGAAGGGCGTCTCGTCATGACGGCCCCTACCGAATGCGGAGCAACGCGCTGCAGTTCTCCCGCGGTTCAGAGATGGGGACCGATAGCTGAGGGGAGTCCCCATCACCGCGGTCTTGGTTCGACTTGAGGCGGACCGACGCTAGATATAGTACAGGTCGTGAGGATAATATACAACATGTGTCTTTTGGTCAGAGTTCAAGGCTACCTGCAACAGTCCGACGAGGTGCGCCGCTGAGTGTACGTACACAATAGCATAGGATGACCCAGAGGGCAAAAGCGATGGTCGAACGTGCGGGTGAAAGGAGACCAATGTTCGATCGACCGTCGCGCCGCGGGTCAGGGTTACGGTAAAGGTAAATCACTGAGCGGTGTGGGTTGCGACACGGCGTCTCACGGTTGGTCAGCGACGGCGCCGGCCTCCCAGGCGAACCGCGAGCGCGTACGGCCGAGGATTCGGAGCAACGGGGGGCCGACGGTGAGGACCAGGACGGCGTTACCGATTGCCCTGAGGAGATCGTAGGTGAGGGAGGTGACGAGGTAGAACCGAACGTAATGGGTAATAGCTTGTCGTATGGATAGGCCCGGTGACCAATAGAGACCGGCTGACGTTTGAAGACCAGGGGACGCAAACGGCCACGCGTAGAGATTGAGAAGCGCTCCGTAGACGAGACCCCACAGGGCACCGAACGCCGCAAGCAGGAGAAGCTGGCGACGGGGGCTTGGCAACGTGGGGAGCCAACCCGCGGTCAGACCGACCCAACCAGCTCCGAGCATCTGATAGGGCAGCCACGGCCCGAGCCCTCCAGTCAGAAACGCGGAAACGAGAAGCGTCAACGCGCCCATGATGAAGCCAAAGGAGGGCCCAAAGGTGGCACCAGTGAGTAAAATGAGGAGAAAGATTGGCGAGGCCCCGAGGAGCGTCGGGACGAGACGTAGCGTGGCATCGACGGCCACGAGCGCGCCCAGGAGTGCGACCATCTTTGCGGTGCCGGCTCGTGGCGCGCCCAGCCGGATTAGACGAGGTGCGGAAAGTTCAGCCACTATTGCAAGGAGGCACAGGAATACTAAGTGGCCAAGGACGAATGGCGCGGCGCCGGATCGTGCTTCCTGTTCGGCCGGGGCTGTGGTTGCGACGACGGGCAGGAGGAAGGGGTAAAAGAACGCGGCGAGGCCACTGACGCTGGCGACCGCGACGACCGCGGTACCGCGATGCCATCTGCGTTTCGGATGCGTCACAGAACGTTGCCCCAGGCGACGTGGACTCCGATGGAAGTTGCAGAACGGAAATTCGAGCTAGTGAGCAGTGCGGTGGCACGCTGTTTACCTTACTATAGGCTTGCCTGCAAACGCCGAGTTCCTCGAAGCCGTGGGACGGATAGCAGAATGGCAGTGACGCCTCCGCGCACCTGAGCCATGTCCGCGGTGCCTTCTAGCCTGCGAGAAAACCTCAACCGCGGAACCCTGAGACTGAACACCGTGCCGCTGGTTTGTTCCCTCGGACCGCCTTGATCTCCGCTCTCGTGGCGGAGCGTGCGGACACGCTGAATCGACAGGTGCAGCCCCGGAGTCGGCGTTGGGGCGCGGGAGGCGACGGCTGATGGCCGAGATAACCCTCGGAGACCTGCTCGCCTGGGAGTCAAGACTCCGTCTGGCTCGAGGGTTTGCCCCGCCGGATAAGGACGCAGACCGGACGGGTGTTTGGGCGGGCTCAGTCTCCGATCGGGAACTCACCTGGGCGGTAGCTGCCCGTGCGTCGGCACCGATGCTCCCGACGCTCCGAGGCGGTGAGTTAGTACTGCTTGCGCACCGCATTCTTGCTGAGACTGGGGTGGCCATCGCTCCTTTGCTGCGCGAGCTCGCGCTTCATGGGGCGGCCGGCGTGGTACTGGAGGCAGAGGCGGTGCCGCCGGGTTTACGAGCAGTCGGGGCACCGTTGCCAGTGCTGGTCATCCCTGTCGGCCCAATGGCGCTTGATCTTGAAAGCGATTTGAACCGCCTGCTGACGGAGAAACGCGGCGAACTCTACCGGCGTGGAACGGACATCGGACGTCTCCTCGCTGGATTGACAACTGCCGGGGCGGATGTTGGGCAAATTCTCGCCGCCGCCTCCGAGGCACTGGCACTTCCCTCAGCCGTCCTTGACGCGAAGGGCTCGCGACTTGCCGCCGCAGGGACGAGTACCGCGCTGGAAGAGACGGGGCGTTCTCCTTATCCGGGCCAGCACGCAGAATCAGGCGCGGCGCGGCATGAGGTTCGGCTCGCCGGCGGTGAAACGCTCATTCTTGGGCCGGTGGAAGCTGGCACGCTGGCGCTCGTCCGCTTAGCTGGCGAGCGCGTGGCTGTAGCCGTCGAGGCGGCTCTCACGCGCGCGGCGCAGACGCGTCCGCGGGGTCCAGCCCGAGCGACGGCGCTGGCCTCGTTCTTGACACAGCCGAAGTCCCAGAGCTCAGTCGATCGCCACGCGCAGGCGCTCGCTCTCGGTCTATCGAGTGAGGCGCGTTATCGCGTGGCGCTCGGGGCACCGGCGCTCGGTCTGACGGGGCTGCAGCGCGTACTTGCACCGTTGGGGACAGTTCAGGATGCGAGTACGGTCGACGGAGCGTTAGCCGTCATTGTCGATCTTCGCGTTTCAACCGGTAGCGAACGGCCACCAGCTGCGGCGTGGCAGCCGGTGCCGGCGTCTGATGGAGTAGCACCTCGCGGCGCACGGTCACATCCGTGGTTAGCACTTTCGTCGGCCGTCGCGGGGATCGGAGCATTGCACGAAGCAACGAGACAGGCTCGCTACGTAGCCCGGTTGCTGGAACGAAATGAGCTAAGGGGACCGGTCGCGCGGTTTGATGTTCTACCCGACCTTGGCGCCTACCGCCTTTTGTATGGCTATTGGGGACGAGAGGAATTGGCCCTCTTCGTAGAGCAAGCTTTGGGCGACCTGCTGGCGGGGGATCGACGAGGCGTGCTACGGAGGACACTCCGGGCGTACTTGGAAACTGGGGGTTCCCATGTCGAGGCCGCGTCGCAGCTTGACATTCACCGGAATACGTTGGCGTATCGGCTCAAGCAGATCGCGGCGATGACGGGGCAAGACCCGTCTGACCCAGGGAAACGACTGGCGCTTCATCTCGCGCTTTTGGCGACAGAGTTGCCGCCGGCGCCGGATTAGGCGCTCGACGAGCTGGTGCGAGAGGGTAGAGATGGGCACGAGCGCTGGGGTGTCCGGCACGCGGCGTGTGGACATGCTGGAGATTAGTATGATCTCCAACGATGGCCAAGTTTGCGTGCCGACCCAAACCGGACGTTCACGGTGCTTTGGCGTTAAGCCCGAGACCAGGTCTTGAAGCGGGGCGGCGCGGTAGCGAAGGGTGTTGTCGATCGCGAGGCGGCGAGGGTGTCCGTGGACGCGGCGGACCGTTTAACGGTCCCATCACGGGGATTCCAATAGTGTTACGAAGCGGAGAGTTGTTCTTGGAGCCGTAGGTAATCCGCCTCGGTGAAGTCTTGATGAGCGCCCGCAGTTTCGAACCAATGTTGCCAGAGGTCGCCGAGATTCTTTTCACTTGCCTCCTCGAACGCCGCGCGAAGGTCGGACGGCGTCGCAATCTCAAATCGGTTTCGCTCGTAATACGCCCGCAACCCACGGTTGAAGGCGTCGTCACCGATCGCTGTGTGGATTGCATCAAATCCGAGCGCCGCTTTCGCGTAAACAATGGCGCCATACGAGCCCTCGTTTGGAAACTCGTCGGTCGGTTCATCAACGATTGCATCGCCGGAGGTGAAGAGCGTATTGAAATACCAAAGCTTGATCGATCGGTCGAACTGCTTTCGGGCAAATGAGCCGTCGTACTGGTGGGTGAAGTAGACGATGGTGGAATCATATTCAGCGAGACCTTCATCGAGGAAGGCGTGGACGTACTGATTGTTGCCGACGACCCCGTACCACCACTGGTGGGCCACCTCGTGGGCGATCACGAATTCGAGGTAATGGGGGTCGTCCACCGATGAGCCAGCGTACAAGTTGTCGCCGATAAAGAGCAGCTTCGGGAACTCGACGCCCGCGGCGCCGCGCAACGAGACCTCCGCTAAGTTGAGCTCTTGATATGGGTATGTCCCGTAGAGTCGGCTGTACAGCGTCATCGCTCGGACCGCGTATTCGAGCACCCTCGCTCCAGCAGCCGCATCGTCCGGGTGGTAAAAGGATGTTACGACGGTTGCGCCCACCTGGCGGCTCGTGAACGTGAAATCGTCGCCGGCGACGATCGTAAAATCCCGGACTGGACCAGCGATAAAATGCCGCCGAACGTTTCCTCCGGTTGGCTCACTGCCCGTCAAATGGCCGGACGTCACGAGCGCCATCGCGGCTGGTGCCGTGAGCGAGACGTCAAAGAGCGCGGAGTTGGAGAAGATAGGATCGCCATTGACACTGACGGGCTCGAGATTCCAGCCGCTCTCGTCAACGCCAGCGAGCAATGGAAACCAGTGAGCCAGAGCCCATGTTCCGCTCCCTGGTTGAATCGCGAAGATACCGTAGCTTTCACGCGGCTGGACGGGTACCGTCGCCGTAAACGAGAGCGTGACGTTCGTCGAATCACCAGAGGGTAGTGGCGCCGCGAGCGGAACGCGCAGGACGCTATTTTCAACGCTTACTTCGAAACGCGTGGGTGCGCCCATAATCGACGCGCTGTGCACGACGAGGTCGCCCTCGGCGTAGGTGACCGCGTTGGCGTACAACCGAAAATAAATGCTGTTGAGAGCGCTTTCGGTGTTATTAACGAAGTCGAGATCGACGGAGCCCGAGATCACGCCGGGCCGGTCAGGAGCGCCAGGGCGAAGAGCGGCTTCGATTCGATATCGCGAAAGACGGTTGGACGTAGCGGCTATAACGGCGGCGCGTTGCGATGGAACGACCGCATCGTAGAGCGCCGAGGTAGTGGTTGTCTTCGAGGGGACGTCGGCCGGGACCGGTGCGAATGGGTTGTTATCTCGCTCGGGAGGGAAGGTACCGGCAACTCGCGCGCTGGTATAGCCGGCGTCGACGGCGGAGGCTAGCGAACCGAATGCTAGCATGCAGAATAAGGCGAGCAAGGTAAGGCTGGGGACGGATCCAGTTCGTAGCTGTCGCGCCATGCTGGCCCCCGGAGGCAAGTTCCGCGAGTGATAACGAGCAAAGGTGCGACGACTGCACATAAAAAGAGGTGGACGGGGCCATTCGGAATGCGCCGCGACCGCTGACGTCTGAACCGGAAAAATCCGGGGCGCGACATTGATTGTACGTTAGCTGGAGCGTTCCACCATTGAGGAAGACGGTGTTGGAACCGGACGCGCCGCCGATCGGGCTTCGAACTCACCGCGCACTGTACGAGGAATTGCTGACCCACTTGTTGGCCGCGGTCCCGCTGGAGGCCGTTGGCCTCCTTGGCTGTGTCGCGGAAGGAGAGTGGTCGCGAGCGGTTTCCTTTTATCCAGGGGACAACGTCGACGCATCGACCACACGATATACTATGGACCCGGCGGCGGTATTAGGAGCGTTCCGGGTGATGGGCGGGCGCGGGCAACGATTCGGGGCAAGCGTTCACTCTCATCCGGCAAGTCAGCCCGTGCCGTCTGCAACGGATCTTCGCGAATGCCACTATCCGGATGCTTTGCTTGTCATCGTCAGCCTGATGGAGCCAGCGCCATCGAGCCGTTGTTGGCGAATCGTGTTCGACGAGGAAGGTCAGCGAGCCGAATCGGCGGTAGAACTTCTTTTCGTGGTGGACGAAGATTATGAAGACTCTCCTAACAGGAAGGTCTTGGATGACAACTGACGAATTCGGTCAAATGGGTACTCTCGGAAGGGACAACACGTGAGGGGCGAGAACCTCAGCCCGAGCAACCGATGGATACCAATTATGGATCGGCGATCTCGCAGAGGAATGGGCAAGCATGGACGCTAGGATCGACGCGTCGAGGATCACGAGGGGTTCGGAGCGGGAGTACCGCAACGCGGTTACTGCAGCACCATCGCTGAGCAACGACGCGCTGATCCTCCGGCTCCACTTCGCAGTCAATCATTTGTCGCGCTGGTTGACGCCGATCCATGATCAAAGCGTTCTGCAACGCTCAGTTCATCGTGGGGAGCCCACGGTTAAGTCGCTGGTGCTCGCGATGAGAGACGAAGAGCTGAAGATTTTTCCCTACCTGTACGCCGTCTCGGTGCAAACGTTTCCTGATCTCGACCAACTGGCGCCGATGCAGCGATCGGTTGAGGTGAATCGGCAAGACGACCTCGCGACCACGATTGAAATCATGGCTGAGTTTCGACGACTCCGGCAGAGCACATGCTCATTGCTCCGGAGTTTGCCAGATAATGGCTGGGCACGAGAGGGGGTCAGCCGCCGAGAGCACAACTGGACGATACGGCAGTTGGCGGAGCATCTTGCTGTGCATGATGAAGCGGTCCTGACGCGGCTCGATCGTGCCTTGGCGAGAACCGGCGCGCGGACGGAGATTGCGTCAACGTCGCGCGCGCCGCTTGGTGATCTCCTGCGACTCTCCCAGGCGAACCCACTCGTGTGATAGACCGAATTGTGGCATCAGTCGTCCGCCTGGTCCGAGCGGGAGCATGCGGTACTCCCTGGTGCGGTTCAACGCCGGAGCGCAGCGGCGCAAGAGTGATGGGACGATGGGAGGCGGCCGATGGATGACCGCGGGATGGTCATTGCCTCAAGCGGGTCGGCTGAGTCGCTCGGGAGAGAATTCTTTGCCGCGCTCGATGCCCGGGACCCCCGCCGGCTCCGCGCCACGCTTGCCAATCACGCGACGTTCCGTGCTCTGCCCCACAGTGAGGTCGTCCGACCGGCTGACGAAATCGTTGCCTATTTTGGAACCGTTGTCTCGTCATATCCAACGGCGCGATGGGAGGTGACAGACGTCATAGCGGCGGATGAGCGGGCCGCAGTGCAGTTCATTGTCCGGGAGTACGCGGCACCGCTCGGGCGCGAGCTCATTTCAGAGCAAGTGGCGCTCGTGCGTTGCGCCGAAGGTCGAATCGTCAATCTTACTGGTTACTACGACACGGCTGAGTTCCATCGTCTGTTCTGGGAAGACGGCGCGGGGGAGTAGGTAGGTGGTGTATCGCGATCGGGGATTGCGATCGCCAGATGAAACGATTGTTTGGCTCCCCAACGGGAGCAGCCTCGGCTATGACGGAGTCATCCAGACAGCAGTACGCCATCAGAGAGGCGTGATTGAAGCGAGCGACGGCAACCGCCGCGCGGGCGACCGATCTTGTTTCCTGCCTCGACCAGATGGCTAAGCTGCCGAGCAGACGTCTTGCCCTGCGGCCCACTGAGGTCGTCACTCACCACGACTCGGGTCAAGGATTGAATGCAGTCTGTGCGCGCGATGAGCCCCGACGGCTTCTCCCGGATGTTCTTGGTTGCCCCGTTCGTGAATTGTCAGAAACGAGTGTTTGCTGTGGATTCGGCGGCGCGTTTTCATTCGATTTCCCAGCGGTCGCAAAGCGGCTATTGGACAGTAAGTTTGACGACGCGGAGGGGATCGGCGCGAAGACGGTAGTGACGGATTACCAAGGTTGTTTTCTTCATCTTCGGGCAGGGTGTGACGCCAAAAGTCGAAGGCTTGAGGGTCTGTACGGCGCCGAAGTGCTGGCTGAGCACTTCAAGTGCGTGGAGCGCGACTCGCCAAAGTCCGGGCACAGGCAGGCTCCTCGGTGGAATACCCTCGTCGATGGTGAAACCGGGGTGAGGCACTCGTGAGCATGACCGGCCAGAGTGGCGCCGAGGAGCGGAGACCTGTCTCGCCCGTACCTACGCTCATCCTTTTTGACCTCGATGACACGCTTTGCGATTACGCCGCCGCTCGCAGGCAACGGCTGCAGATTGCATTTTCCCTTGGGCACGGAGGAAACAACCCGTCCCCGGCTCATCTTGAACGGATGGTGTCGGAATCGGTAGAGATGAGGGCGCATGGCTCGGATCATTTTCCCGACCTCTTCCGACGGCACGGGATTGGAGACCCCGCAGGTCTGGCGGAGGCGATCGACTGGTACCGCAGAAATCAGCTACATGGGCTTGGGCTCTTTCCGGATGCCATTGCCACAATCAACGCACTTAGGGGCGCGACGATGGTAGGAAATGCGACGCCTGTTCGTCGTATCGGGCTGGTGACGAACGGCCCAAGAGATATACAACGGAGCAAAATTGACTGGCTCAAGATCGGTGGCCTGGTCGATTTCTCGATTATTTCGGAGGAGTTCGGCGTCTGGAAGCCAGACCCCGAGATATTCCAAGAGGCCCTGCGCCTTGGCGGAGCGACCACGGACGAGACCGTCTTCGTCGGGGATTCGCCGGAACATGATATTGCAGGTGCGCGAGCTGCACATATCCGAACTATTTGGATAAACCGAGCGCGCAGGGCATGGTCCGAACCGACGTTTTGCCCAGATTATGAGATCGACCAGTTATCCGCCTTAGTCCCGTTGCTGGTGCCGGAGGTCGGGGAAACGCCACCATTGCGATGATGTCTCAACGGCTATGTACGCGGACTTTTCGGTGAAAGAACACGTTGCTACCGCCATGGTGGAGGTCGGTTCCGGCGTGAGCGAAGCCGACGAGCCAGTGGTTTCTCGCGTGGTGAACTTGGTGCTGCCGCTGGCGGCTTGCGCCGTACACGCGGCACCGGAGAGCTAGAGAGCGTTTCGAGGGCCTATACACGAGCTGGGCGGCGCAGGATGGACCTTCCGCTCGGTGGGTCGCGTGAATGATCCTGTTCTTGAAATGTATCTTTTAGACCGGGCGTGCAAATTCATCATCTTCAACTTAGGAGCGGTCGCGTTCCCTTGGTTCCGTAGAAGACATAAGGTGTGTAAATGAATCAGAACGAATCCAGCCCGCGCAGTGGTGTTCCGGCCTGTCGCCGCCCGTGGCGTGGGATGACGCGCCGAGCGTTTGCGGGTGGCGGACTATTGAGTTTGCCCCTCATTTGGCGGCACAGTGGACTGTCCATCGCCGTAACGAGCACGTCCGCATCACGGGTCGCGGTAGGGAGTCGGGGTGCCGCTTCTCCCGCGGCCAGTCCAGCAGCCGCTACGGCGGTCGCGACGCCACGACTAAGCATTGTGCGGGACCAGAGACCGCATTACCGAGAAATGCCGGTACAGGGGGGAACTCTCCGGATGGTACGGCCGCCGGGCGACCGAAGGGACTTCAGCCCCGTCGCATTCCGTCAGGATTTCCAGGTCCCTATCAGTTACCTAGATCCGCTCGTACGGCCGGATGAGGTCACGATGGAACCCGGTCACTGGCTCGCAGAGAAGTGGGAGTGGAGCGATGGCGGCCGGGTCATTACCTACACGCTACGCTCCGATGTCGCCTGGCATGATGGAACGCAACTAAACGCGGTCGATGTCGCGTTCTCGTTCTACGTCTATCGGGACGACGTAGATAGCAACGTCCGTCATCTGTTCGCGTCGATGGTGGCCGCGGAGGCAATGGATGATCGAACGGTCCGCGTTACGTTGAGCCGCTCGGATGGAGGATGGCTCTTCAACGCCTCGTCGCAGTTGATCTTCCAGCGCTCCCAGTATGTTCGTCACTGGATGTCTCGACCCGCGGGCGAACGCACGTTGAGTGGATTCGACTGGGGTAAAAATTTTCCGCAGGGAACCGGGCCGTGGCGGATTGCGGATTGGAACGAGGACAGCGTTGCTTTCGCCCGGAACGAAGCGTACTGGTCCGATCCGCCAGCGTTCGAGCGGATGATTTTGACCTGGGAGGAGAGTCCCGCCCGCCAACTATCTTCCTGGCGGGCAGGAGACGTCGATATCGTCTGGCCGATCTCGGCGGAGGCTGTGGACCGTGTCGACGATACGAACGGGCGTCTTTACGTCGCCGACGCCGCTTCGGTTATGTTCGCGGCCTTCAACTTTGGCAATTCTGCCCGTGACGAGCCAGGAATCTTTCACGACGTCCGGGTTAGGCAGGCACTCTCGCTGGCGATTGACCGGCGGCGGTACGCGACCGAGGTGTTTGGGACCTTCATTCGGCAGCGAGGGGCGGGTACGGTGGCCCAACCGTGGGCGAACGACCCCGAACTTACGAGTCCGCTCCAAGATCTCACCGCCGCCCGCGATCTTTTGACTACCGCGGGTTGGGTCGATGCGGATGGCGATGGCGTCCTTGATGATCCGTCCGGCCAGCCCCTCGCTCTGTCGGTGATTGTCCGGGAGGACGCCCGGCCAGAGCTCCTCGCCGTGCTCGCGAGCCTCGCGGGGGATTTCGCGAGTGTGGGAATCGTGCTCGATGTTCAGCCGCTGGGGCTTAGGGAGTTCCAAGAACGGTCCACGGCGACACGCGATTTCGATTTGGCAGCGTTTGCCTATGACCTCTATCCAGGATTCACGGACTTCGATCTTTACGGCTCAGAATGGGATGTTCGCCACAACCCTCAAGGGTTTAACGTTGGCGGCTATCAAAATGACGAGGTCGACGCGGCGATCAAGGACGCCTTGAGCGTGGTCGCCGTCGCTGCGCAACGAGACGCTCTCCTCCGACTCCAGCGCGCCGCTGACAAGGATCTCTTCGGGCTTTGGCTGGGATTCCCTCGGGAGCTCATTCTCGTTCGCGAGAGCGTGCTTGGCTTTCAACCAAACAAGGTCTGGCAGACGGCGGATACGCGGAAGTTGTGGTTGGCCAGCGAAGGGAAGGGGTAGGGCGAGAATCGAAGTTGGTTGGCGGCACGGCGACGTTGGCATCAGGAGGGAGTGGCATCGGCGGTGCTGACGGGGCTGGCGCGTAGACCGTTCAGTGTGAAGGGGTACCGTGAGCGGGCCGCAACCATTCGAGATCGCACAGCGTGATGATCATTGTCCGAGGGGAAGAACCCGAAGACCGGCCCGGGGCCCGCTCCGTCGCTTCTTCATCCCTCGTTCGACGATTGGCGATCGTCGGCATTTTTGCCAACGCCTGACGCATAGCCCGGCGGATCGCTCGCCGGAAACGACTCCTCAGATGCCTCTTCAACGACGTCCGTAGGACCGCTCGTATCCACCCGTTCTTCCCGCACTTCTTCAGGGTCGGCGCTATAAACGACCTTCCCTAGCCCGCGCGTCTCGCGTGGTGCTTGATCTTTGACCATAGTGCCATCCCTTTCGACGCCAGGTTTGCCGGGCGAATCACCCCGGCCATCAACTGGTTGCTGGGGACCCTTCCAATTATGGAACCTCAACAGGTTCAGCTTTTAATCCTAGCCCACGGCATGACGGGCAGGGTTCCAGGATAAACCGCTACGTTCCACCCGCTACCGACGTGGCGCAATCGCGTCACTCAAGTGTACGGAGCCGCCCGGCTATGGCGCTACCCCGCCGAGCGTTTTGTACCGAGGTAGGCTTTGGAGGCTTGTCTTGGACAACCCACATTTCACAGGCAGAAGGGGGCGTTCCGGCTGTTCTCCGAGCTCGAGACGCGATGGGCATCGTTGGCGCCGCGCTGTGATCCACGATGGGTGCGAACGTGGAGCGAAAAGCGCTCTTCTGGCAGAGAGGAGTTCATTTGAGCGTCAATGATCGGTGGGAGCCGGCCGTTTTTGCCTTCTTCAGACTCCAACGAGTAGATCGGTCCGATTCCGCGCCAGTGCAGTGCGTCGCCCGTGTTCGGTACGTTGCAGTCGCTCTCCGGCGTACATGAGCACACATGCTCTAACTGACCGTTGTTTGCGCGATTGCGAACGTGCCTAGTACCGCGGGATTGCTTGTTTCGTGCCAGTTGACAGGAACAAAAACCGCTTCATACTTGGTCTGATTCCCGGTCCTGGAGAGGAATCGAGCGTACGAGGTCGTGCGACCACGACGAAGAGGAGTATGACCAGTGGCCAAGGACGACGAAGGTCTGTTGCAAGCGCCCATGGCGCGTCGAGCCTTGTTGAAGGGAGCGGTCGGCGCCGCGGCTGCCCTATCCGCGACCGGTATCGTTGGAAAGCGGTATGAGCGCGCGCTCGCGCAAGATGACGTGCGGACGCAGATTTTGAAGATTCCGGGTGCGGGCACGCACCAGCCCACGGAATCGGACATGCAGAAGGTCGGGGAACTATGTCTGGGACCGACGAAGGCGAACGTCCAGCCCGGCGAGTTCAAGGGCGTGGAATTGCGCTTTATGGGTCTCAATAATCAGAACCTGCACGACTTCATCTTCCGGGCATTCCTTAAGTCCTGGGAGGACTACTCCGGCGCGACCATCAAGTGGATCGATCTGGCTCAGGCTGATTACAACGCCCGATTGCAGCAGTCGATTGCGACAGGAACGGTCGATTTCGACATCCTGGAGATGGGAGCCCCGTACGAAGGTGACGTGCTGAGCAAGGGCCTTGCCTCGGAGATGCCGGACTGGGTCAAGCAGCAAATCGACCTCACCGACCTTGTTAACTATCTGAAGGCCCCGGTAGGCACGTGGGACGGCAAGCTGTACCGCACGACGATCGACGGCGACTGTCATAACTTCAATTATCGATCGGACGTTTTCGCTGACGCAGATCTGGCGGGAGAGTGGACGAAGAGCGGTGGCCAGGGTGACTGGGCTGTGCCGCAGACCTGGCAGCAGGTGCAAGCGGCGACGAAGTTCCTCAAGGGCAAGCAGATCGATGGCCAGGACGCGTATGGTTATATCGATGTCTGTAAGCCGTGGGGAGGATTCGGGTGGTACTTCTTCGCCAGCCGTGCTAGCGCCTATGCGAAGTTCCCAGACGACGCGGCATGGTTGTTCGATGCGGAGACAATGAAGCCCAGAATCAACAATCCCGCGTTTGTTCGAGCGATCCAGGACATTGTCGATGTCTTGCCCAGCGAGCCAGCGGACCAGATCAACGCCGACGGCAACACCACCGGCTTTAACGAATTTTTGGCTGGCACGGGATCGATGTGCGCCTGGTGGGGCGATATCGGCTCTAACGTCTACACCAACGATTCCTCCGTCGTGCAGGACAAAGTCTCGTTTAGCATCCTGCCTGGTTCGGACGACGTCTACAACGCGAAAACGGGCAAATGGGAGAAGCTGTCGACCGGGCCGAATCATGCTCCAAACATGGCGTATCTTGGCTGGGGCGTGTACGTAATGAAGACGGTCGATGCCGACAAGAACAAGCAGAAGGCGGCATGGAGTGTTGCCTCGCACCTGGGAGGTAAAGACATTTCGCTCTGGACGGCATGCTACCCTTCCGGTTTCCAGCCGTATCGGACGAGTCACTTTAACGTGGACGACTGGGTCGCGACGGGCTACCCGAAGCAATTTGCGGCCGAGTACCTTAAGTCGGAGCTCGATTCGTACAACCACCCGAACCCGGCGATCGAGCCGCGCATTCCAGGCATTTTCCAGTATTACAGCGCGGCCGAGGACGAGCTGGCCCAAGCCTTTGCCGGCAAGCGTGATCCCCAGGCGACGGCAGATGCCATCGCCGCGGCATGGGACAAGATCACTGATGGTATTGGCCGGGAGAACCAGATAAAGCTCTATCAGGCAGCTCTCGGTAAGTAATTGCGGCGATCGGCGCCGGGATTTCCTGGATGCTAAGAAGCAGTGGCTGGTGGCAGAGGCGCTGCCACCAGCCCGTTCTCTCTTATTCGGGCGCCGGGTCTTCTCGTTGGTCGCATTGGGAACGGGACCGCTATGCACAACCCGTCACTGGCTTCTGGCAGCACGTGGGATGTGCCGGAGACCGGTCTGTCCACGACGCGCCAGAACGTCGGACGTGCCGTCATTACGGGCGCCACGACGATTCTCCTGGTGGTCATCGTTGCCCAAATCTTGCACACGTCAGGCGTCTCGTCCTTCGGATTTAAGAACTGGCGTCCGATCGCGTATGTCTACTTGGTCTGGGCGGTCGCCCTGGGTGTCGGGATCGTCCTCGTACGAGGTGAACGCGGCCATAGGGCGCTCTTTCTTTTACCGGCCGCCTTGTTTACGGTGTCCATGGTCATATTTCCGACGATTTTCGGCCTCTACATCGCTTTCACCGATTGGAATCTCAGCGCGACGAGTGGACGCCAGTTTAGCGGGTTGCACAACCTCCAACAGTTGTTCCACGATGGTTTCTTCTGGCAATCTATGCTCAACATGGTCTATTACGTCTTGAGTGTGCTTGTCCAATACGCCATCGCGTTCTGCCTCGCTCTCCTCCTCAACGCTGACATTCGCGGGCGAAAGTTCTTCCGCGTGGCGTTCCTCTTGCCCTTCATGCTTAGTCCAGTCGCCGTGAGCTGGATGATCGGCAAATCCATCCTTGACTCTCGTTTCGGCCCGGCGGCAGCGGTACTAAGGTCTTTGGGAGTTGACCATCCGGCGTTCTTTCAGACGGCCTGGCCGGCTCGGCTAAGTATTATGGCAATGGACGCGTGGTACTCGATTCCATTTGTTATGGTGCTTCTCTTAGCGGGCCTCCAAGCTCTGCCAGGCGAGGTGCTCGAATCATCGAGAGTGGATGGCGCAAGCGGGTGGCAGACGTTCTGGCAAATGACGTACCCGATTATGCTACCGGTGAGTGTGACCGCAGTCGTGCTGCGAGTTATCTTCGAGCTGAAGCTGGCAGACGTGGTGTTAAACGTGACCGGCGGTAGTCCGGGAGGAGCGACGGACACGGTCACGAGTTTTATCTTTCGGGAGTACCGCGATAGATCGAATGTTGGCTACGGGACGGCGTTGGCCCAGTTCTACTTGATCGTGATTCTCATTTTCATCACAGCGCTCCTCAGCCTTACCGGACGCTGGTTACGGAGGGTGACGTGATGAAGAACGACCTAAGCGTGTGTATGAGCGCAAGACTCGATCATGGCCAGTGACAGCAGGCCCTTCCCGTCGCCGCAGCCGTTGATGCGGAATCAACGTGGCAAACGTTCCGTGACGCGCGTGCTCATTTATGCGGCGCTCATCTTCTGGACCTTTATTGCGCTCTTCCCGATCTATTGGACGGTGACCACATCTTTCAAAGTGGCGGTAGACATCACCCAGGACCACATTGTGCCGTGGCTTCAGTACCACCCTGACTGGAAGGGGTGGCGTTCCCTTGGGCTGTCTCCAGACACGTTAGGAGAGTCGTCGTCCACACGCGCCGAGTTTCTGAAACGCTTTTCCAACAGTATCATCGCATCGCTCAGCGCAGGGTTTTTGGCGACGCTCATAGGCTCGTTGGCCGCCTACGGGCTGACCCGGTTCAACTACAAATTCGGTCCATGGCGGAATCAGGAGATTTCGTTTTGGTTTCTGTCGCAACTCGTGCTTCCGCCGGTTGCTCTCGCGATGCCTCTGCTCGTTCTCTATAAAGAGCTCGCGTTGCTTGACTCGCGCGTCGGCATCGTCCTTGTCTACACCTTGATGGTTCTTCCGATCGTCATCTGGATTATGAGGGATCAGTTCGGGTCGATTCCCATTGAGTTGGAACAAGCGGCGATGGTCGATGGCTCGACCATCTGGGGGACATTCTTACGCATCGTTCTCCCGATTGCGGCTCCGGGTCTCGTATCGGCCTTTATACTTTCCGTCGTGCTGTGCTGGAACGAATATTTCTTCGCCGCACTGTTGACGAGTACGGTCGCGAAAACGCTCCCGGTCATGGTGGCAAGCCAGACCGGCTCGCAGGGCATCAACTGGTGGTCGATGGCGGCCCTCTCGACGGCCGCGATTGCTCCCCTCGCGGTTGTCGGAATCTTTCTCGAACGCTTCATCGTCAAAGGATTGACGGCGGGTGCCGTCAAATAACGTGATGTGCGCCACTCGGGAAATTCAGAGGCTTGGGATTCGGCCGGCCTGAAAGAGCGAGAGAGGTCGGCCGCCAAAGACGGCCGGTAAATTGTCAGCTCGCTTCGTTTGAATCAAGCCGGAGAGGCTCCGTGACACACCTCTTTAGAGGAAACCGTGCCGAGCCAAGTTCGGGGCTGACTACCATGCTCAGCGGCTCGATGACCAGCCCGGTAACGACGCGGGCGCCTTGATAGCAGGGACGTTGATCGGACGAGACCGGCCGATGAGTGACTGGCAGGTGACGACACGCGGGCAACGAAGGGAGATGACACGTGTCCGCGAATGAGGGTTTTGCCGCTCGTCAGCGGGAGGAGCCGGATCGGTATCTGTTTGCGACGCGACTCAATTCCTTCAGACGGGGCCAGCCGGATGTGGCGAACGCGATCCGGGCGGTCGCCAACATATCAGGTCTTTCCGCCTTGGAGCTCAATTACCCTCAGCACTTTTACGAGATTCGGGAGCGCGATCTGGCTGACCTGCTCGTTGAAACGGGCTTACAAATTACGGCGCTCAATCTCCGGTTCGACGCGGAGCAATTCATTGGCGGCGCCTTCACCCATCCGGAAGCCGCCACCCGAGATCAGGCGGTCCGAATGGCTCAGGAGGCGGTCGACGTCGCTCAAAGGTTCGGCGCGCGGCACGTTGTGCTTTGGATGGAAAACGACGGCTTTGACTACTCGTTCCAGATAGATTATGCGGATGCCTGGGCTCATGAGATCGATGGTTTTCGGCGAGTGGCCGACTACGATCCCGGCATGCGAGTTAGTGTCGAATACAAGGCGGCGGATCCTCGGCGTTTCGCTCTGATCCGCTCCATGGGAGAGGCGTTACTCGCGGGGCGCGACGTGGACAGATCGAATTTTGGCGTCACGCTCGATTTTTGCCATAGCCTGATGGTTGGGGAACAGCCGGCGGCCGCGGCCGCGCTTGCCTTGAAGGAGCAGCGGCTTTTCGGCATTCACTTGAACGACGGCTATGGACGGGCCGACGATGGATTGATGGTCGGAAGCGTGCATCTTTGGCAGACGCTCGAGTTGCTGGCCGTCTTGGTGGACGGTGGGTATGCCGGGACTTTGTATTTCGACACCTTCCCACAGCGCGAGAACGCCGCTGGCGAGTGCGCAGCAAACATCGGCACGGTCAAACGCTACCTATCTGCTCTCGAGACTGTCGATCGACGTCAGCTCGCGGAGGCGCGGGTCGCCCAAGACGCGCTTGCCGTCCGGAACGCGCTTGATCGACTGTTAGGGCATTGGGACGACGCTCCATGATTCCATCGGTTACCGTGGTCGGTAGCGTTCATATGGATTTAGTGGCGACGGCGTCGCGGCTTCCGGCTCGCGGCGAAACCGTGACCGGTGAAGCGTTTTCAATGCAACCGGGTGGTAAGGGCGGCAACCAGGCGGTGCAAGTCGCACGGTACGGCGTTCGATCATGCTTTGTCGGCTGCATTGGCGACGATTTCTTCGGACGCCAGTTAGAGGAATCGCTCCGTAACAACGGGGTCAACACGACCTACCTTCGCGTCGACGCGTCGACTCCCAGCGGCGCGAGCACGGTTCTCGTCGGCGAGGCCGGGGACTATGGTTCGATCGTCGTGCTCGGAGCGGGTTCAAACGTGAGTACGGAAGATATCGATCTGGCATTGCCTGCCCTCGGGGAATCTCAAATCCTCTTAGCCCAACTCGAACTTTCGGCGCCAACGGTGATCCACGCTGTCAAAGTGGCGAAGGCGCTGGGCCAGCGCATCGTATTGAACGCCGCACCGGCACCAGCGGATTGGACGTCCTTCCCGCGGTCGTTTTGGACCGTAATCGATGTTCTCATCGTCAACCAGGTCGAGGCCGCGGCGTTGAGCGGCATGCGGGCGGATGATGCCGTTGACGTGAATCACGCGGCCATAGCGATCGCGGAGTCGATGAATGTTGGTGCGGTCGTTGTCACGGCGGGCGCCGCTGGCGCCGTGCTGGTGTCGCCCTCGCGGGTCACGAGGTATCCGGCCTGGCCGGTTCACGTCGTGAACACCATCGGTGCGGGCGACGCGTTCACTGGCACCCTTGCGGCGGCATTGGCCGGCGGTGCCAAACTCGAGCTTGCTATGCCGCGAGCCATTGCGGCTGGCTCGATCGCCGTCACAAGGGCGGGCGCATATGACGGCTTGCCCAGCGGTGACGAGGTCGAGGCGTTCCTCAACGCGCGAGACTTCCGCGAACGCGCGGGTTGATTGGTTGTAGGTTTAGCGGTGTCCCGCTGGCTGCCCCACAACGGTCGCTTGATCAGTTGGATTTGAGGAAGGCACGTTCGCGCTGCTTGGATTGTAGACCGCGCTGTTGCCATCGGTTGACCGCGCGGTGTATCGCACGATGTCACCAAGTTGATGCCGGAACCAAGCCGCGACATCTTCTTCCTCGACCGCGCGTCGCAGTCCCTCGGCGCGTCGTCGTCGCTCATCAAGCGGCATCGTTACCGCTTGCCAAATTGCATCGGCGGTCCCTTCGACGTCGGCGGGGGCGATGATGAGCGAATGTTCTCCAAGTTGGGTGACGGCACCGGCACCTTCCGAGATGATCAGGACGCCGTTCCGCTCATTCAGCAGAGCGCCCTCCTTCGCTACAAGATTCATGCCGTCGATGATCGAATTGACTAAGAGCACGTCGTACCACTTCATGGCGGCGAGGGCGCGGGGGTAGTTTTCGCCCATGATGACATGAATTGGCTGCCATCCGGTCTCGACATCGGCGTAGCGGGCGTTGATTCTGCCGACGACCGCGCTCACGTCGTCGAGGTAGTCCTGATACTCGTGAACGTCCATGCGCGACGGGACGGTAATCGCGACAAAATTGACCCGGCCTTGAAATTCTTCATGGGCCTCTAGGAAGCGATCGAATGCCTGGAAGCCTCGAACGATATTTTTGCTCGGCTCCGCCCGGTCGACGCGCAGAACCGTGTATTCGTTCCAATGATTCGGCAAATATCGGTCATGGGATCGTGCGTCCTTGCTATAGGCGGCACGGCGAACGGCGACCGTATCGATCGAGATCGGGTACGAGCGTACCTCGATGCGGCGACCATTCCACGTGATCGCATAATCCACATAGTCAATGGATGCGCCGGGAACGTAGGCCTCGCAGGTGTACATGAACGAGCGAGCGTGCTCGCGCGTCTGAAAACCGACGATATCGTTCCCGAGCATGCCCTCGCAGATGGAGCGGCGCATCTCAAGCGGGAGTAGGCGCCAATAATCGGGGTCGGGCCAAGGAATGTGTACAAAATGTTGAAGGATCGCCTCCGGGTTCTGATCTCGGATGAAACCGCCGCAGAGGTACAGTTGGTAGTCTTGCAGCATGATGACGGGTTGGTCCTCGCACTGACTGCAGGCGGCGAGGATTTCGTCGGCGAAGAGGCGATTCACGGCGACATAGCCGTTGCGCCAGGCCGACCAGGTTTCCGCCGTGATATCAGGAGCCCGAGGTGTATCCCAGAGATAGTGCTGGAGAAACCACAGTAACGGGTTGCTGATGACGTTGTAGTACTGGTGATAGCTTTCCGGAGTTGGGACTACGAAGCGCAGCCGGAACTCGGACGGGTCACCGAATTCGATTAACTCCTCGTTGCGATGTCGCGCGAGTTCTGCCCTTGCCCGGTCGCCGTCGGTCATCGCCGCCGCAATCCAGATGGGCTGCCGTTCTCGGGCGATAGCGCTTACGGCGGTGACAACCCCCCCGCTCCCCTTGCGAGCGCGAAAGGTTCCATCGTCCTCGAATGAGAAGGTGACTGGGCCTCGATTAGACGCGATGATAAGGGTGCGGTCGGCGAGAAAATCGTCGATCTCAGCGGTGGTCAGGCTCGACGCGCTGTTGGTCGCTTCCGCATGCATCATGCTCATCTGGGGAGCCTCCTTGTTCTTGGTCTCGGGAGCGCCGATAACGACCCCGCCTAGAGGGTGGGGCCGTCGTGCCAACCCGTCGTCAGTCATACCATTATGCAATTTGATGGAGCGTAGTGGGGCAGCTCTTGCAGCAGCGCACCTCGCCGACCAAGGCAGAGGAGCCGTTTTCTTTTTGCGCCCATGGACTGGTACAATTTCCGGGTAGCGATTGTCGATGGGGGACTGGGCTCCGAGGCGAGGGGACGCCGACTGCCATGGAAGAGGAATCGGGAATTCAAGCAGACAGGCGGTGTCCCTGGTGTGGCAGCGACGCGACGAGCTTCGTGCAGCGCGGGTATACGGGGCCGACCGACGAGGTCGATCAATATTTCACGTGCTCGACGTGCGGGAAAGTGACGTACGAATTAATCGCGAAGACGGCGCGCGAGATGCGGTTGGGGCGTTTTCGCGCCGGTGGCGCCTACCAGGATCGCGTCAACCATACGCGTTACCATGTGAACCGTGTCCTCAAGGTAGGCGTCAATGAGTATCTTGTCTATCTAAAGCCCATGACGGCACTTGACCGAGAACCTATGGAAGCCGCAAGGTAATCTGATTCGTCCCCTAACGACGCGCCTCTGGCCATGTAGGCCCATCGTTGCTCGCGCGTTTACGCCTTCTCCCCTTGCGAGGCTGTCGTAACGACGCGCCATCGTCACTCGGCACAGATCGAACCCTGTAGCGTCCCCAACACGGGCCGCAGGGCACTCCCATCATGTGCAACGTGCCCTTTGCAGTGAACGACGACGCTTGTTCTGAACCTGGACCAGAAAAGCTTCGTCTTCAGGAATTCGTTCGGGATTGATCGTTAACCACTAACGACGGACGAAGCCCGCGTTACGGTGCTTTGTTCGTTTTTTGGGTGGTCTCCCCTTGGATTCCGCTTCAGGGCGCTATGATTTTTGCACTATTCCTTTTGATAGGCGACTCTGGAGAATCACGACGACAAGAAGGAACGCGCCACGAATGACGTTCTCCCAGTAAACGTTTAAATCGAATACTCCGCGGCCGCGCTCGAAGTTAAGAATATTGAAGACGAGTCCGATCAAAACCACGCCGACCAACGTTGTACCGACTGAACCTAGTCCTCCGGTGAGCAACGTTCCGCCCACGACGACGGCGGCGATCGCAGACAGCTCCCAACCAAGGGCGCCAGTCGGGGTGCCGGAATAGGCGAGCGCGGCAAGGATGGTACCCGCAAGACCCGCCAGGACGCCGCTCATGGCGTAAACCGCAAAGACGATGCGGTTGACGGGCAGACCCGCGAGCCGGGCCGCTTCCTCGCTCCCCCCGTAAGCGAGGACATTTCGGCCAAACCGGGTGAAGTTCAAGACGAACGAGCCCAGCAGGTAGGTAAGGCCGACGAGAACCACGGGTACCGGCACGAGACCCAGGCTTCGCTGACCGATGTTTACGAAGCCACTATCGAAATTCACGGGCACTGTAGCATTGCCCGCGATTATTAAAGCGAGTCCTCGCACGGCGAGAAGCGTGGCAAGCGTGACAATAAATGGCTGAATTCCGAAGCGAGCGATGAGGAAGCCGTTGAGGAGCCCAACCAGGAGACCCACGAGTAGCGCAGCGCTTGTCGCGACCACGAGACCTTCTGAGCTCGCGCGCGCCGCGACGACCGCTGTGAGAGCGACCACCGATCCGACCGAGAGATCGATACCGCCCGTCATAATGACAAAGGTCATGCCAAGAGCAATGAGACCGAAATACGAGTTATTGCGAAGCAACTCGAAGAGGTTGTAGCTACTGTAGAAGTTCGGGCCGTAACGGACAACACCGAATATTGCGAGCAGAAGCAAGGCCAGAAGCGCCCCTTGACGCTGAAGCACGCTGGCACGCGCTGACCATCGTCCCGATTGTCGAACGCCGCGTACAGCGCTGGAAGGAAGGTCCCCCATGGTCGGTCCCCGCAATTAGTTTCGTCGCGACCGTTGCAGGAGTACCGCGGCAACGATCGCGGTGGCGATAACGATTCGAGCCGCCGCATCGGGCACGCCGTGGGAAAGAAGGGTTGTCCGGAGAAGTTGAATGATGAGTGCGCCGATCATGGTGCCGCCGATCGAGGCACGACCGCCAGTTAGGGAGGTTCCGCCGACGGCGACGGCGGCGATGGCATCGAGTTCCATGTTTTGGCCGACTTGATTTGCGTCGGACGACGAATTAATCGCGATGTAAATGAGTCCGGCAAGTCCGGCCAGTAATCCGCTGATGCAATAAACGGCGAGCTTGACTTGGTCGACTGGGACTCCCCCCAAGCGCGCGGCCGGTTCGTTTCCTCCTATGGCGAGCACATAGCGGCCGAACGTGGCGGCCTTCACCAGCCATGCCACAAAGGTCACGATCAGGAGCATAACGATGACCTGGAAAGGGACCCCAAAAGGCCGACCCATACCAATATATTGGAAATCAGGATTGTGGAATTCTTGCAGTCGGCCGTTTGTCATGACCTGGGCAATACCGCGGCCGCCAAGGTAGAACACCAGGGTGGCGATGATGGGTTGAACTTGAAATGCGGTGATGAGAAAGCCATTTACAAGACCGAATGCGCCTGATACGAGGATCGGAATGACGACCGCCAGCGCGACGCCTATCACTGGGCGATTCAAGGGTGACGCGTGGCTGAGAAAAATCAGAGGCGCGAGGGCGCCGGCAATGGCCATGAGAGAGCCAACCGACAGATCGATGCCGCCCGTCCCAATAACCAAGGTCATGCCGGTGGCCACGATGATGATCGTGGAGACCTGGGTCAGATTGACACGAAGCGTCTGTGGGGTAAGGAAGTTCCGCGTGAAGAGCGCATTGATAACGATCAGCAGGAGTAACGCAGCTATTGGTCCAAAGGCGGTCCAGCCGCCCGAACGTATCCGAGGGGTCCGGAGCCTTGGTCGGCGACCTCGCGAGGCTGGCGATGCCACAGGTCTCGTTTCCACCATCAGCCTCTATGTCTCACCGTCGATGGATACTCTCCCGTCGCCGTGAGCCATGGCGGTCATAATGGCGTCTTGATTAATGTGCTGTTTGTCTAGCTCAGCGACTGATCGTCCATCACGGAGGACGACCACGTGATCACTTCCTTCGGAGAGTTCCTCAATTTCGGAGGAGATCATCAGGACACCGAGCCCGTCGTCCGCCAATTCATCGATAAGCCGCTGGATTTCAGCCTTTGCGCCCACGTCGATACCACGGGTCGGCTCGTCTAGGATTAACAGTCGGGGGTTGAGGCAGAGCCAGCGGGCCAAAAGCACCTTCTGCTGATTGCCACCTGAAAGTTCCCGTACTGGTTGCTCGGGGCCCGCTGTTTTAATGTCCAGACGGGTGATGAACCGGTCGACGATTTCTGATTGTTTCGAGCGATCGACGATGCCGTTGCGTGAAAGGACCGGGAGGGCGGCGAGCGTGAGATTCTCCCGCACCGACAGAAACGGAATGATTCCTTCAGCCTTGCGGTCCTCCGACGCGAAGCCGACGCCTTGCCTGATCGCGTCCCGCGGAGAACGAAATCGGTTCTGCATCCCCCGGAAAAGGATGTCGCCGTCCTCCCTTTGATCCGCGCCGAAGATCACCCGAGCAAGCTCGGTTCGACCCGATCCCAGAAGCCCGGCGAGACCGACAATTTCCCCTTGACCGACGCGTACCGAGGCATCGCGCAGCGCTTGGCCACGGCGGATATGTGAAGCCTCGAGCAACGGCTCTGGTCGAGCGGGGCGGGCTCGCCGTTGGAAACCCGTCGCCCCAGAGCGTTGGACGTCGCCGAGATCCTTGCCGAGCATGCGCGCGACCAGTTCCAGCTTCGTGATATCCGCCATTGGGCGGGCGTCGACCGTACGTCCATCGCGCATGATGGTCACCCGATCGCAAACCTGATAGAGCTCGTCGAGGCGGTGCGTGATGAAAATGACCGACACGCCGCTCGCTTTCAGGCGCCGGATGACGCCGAAAAGCGTATCCACCTCTTTTTCGTCCAGCGAAGACGTGGGCTCGTCCATGATGACGAGCTTGCTGGAAAAGGAAACGGCACGGGCGATCGCTACCATTTGCTGAATTGCGACGTTGAAGTTCATCGTCGCTTTGGTGACGTCGATATTGACGCCGAGGGACTCGAGGATGCGTTTGGCTTCCCGATTCATCCGCCGCCAATCGATCATGCGCCATCGCCTGGGTTCGCGGCCGATATAAATGTTTTCGGCGACCGATCGATAGGGAACGAGGTTGATCTCCTGGAAAATCGTGTTGACCCCCGCCGCTTGGGCCTGTTGCGTCGACTGAAAGGTCACCTCGATGCCACCGAGCTTGATAGAACCTCCATCACGTTGAAGAGCGCCATTGAGGACCTTCATCAGGGTCGATTTTCCGGCGCCGTTCTGGCCCACGACGGCATGGACTTCACCCGTTTCAACCCGCAGGGTCGCCCCCGCCAGAGCGACGGCTCCTGTGAACGACTTTTGAATGTCCTGCATCACCAGAAGCGGCTGGGGAGAGGGCTGCACTTCATCCATAGATCGTCCAGTGAAGTGTGAACCTTGAGACAGCGACACCGGGATGTTGGGGGAGCCGGAATGGTTCAACATGAAAGCGACGCGGAGCTAGGGCGACCAGGCCGGTCGCCCTCTCTGTGCCGCTCAGACGTGTCCAACGGTGGCTAGTATTGCTTGCCTTGGAACTGCTTGGCGTTGCTTGAGTCGAAGAAGCGGTCCTCGACTTTGACCCAATCGGGGAGATCTTCGCCGCCGACGTACTTCATCATCGTGTCGAACGCGATGGGACCAAAGAAGGGGCTCGATTCAACTGTCGCGCCGAGTTTCCCGGCCACGATTGCGTCAAGCGCGGCGTTCTCGCCGTCGATTGAGACGAGGATGACGTCTTTACCGGGAACCTTCCCTGCCGCTTCCAGCGCGGCAATCGCGCCAATCACCATCTCGTCGTTGTGGGCGTAAACGGCCGTGACGTCGGGATGTGCTTGAAGTAATGTCTCCATCACCTGGCGACCCTTGTCACGGACGAAATCACCCGTTTGTGAGGCAAGAATCTGCATGCCGGACTGGGCTTCCCCGACGGGAGTTCCCTTGAACTCACCCTTGAGAATGTAATCATCGAAGCCGGTCTTGCGATCGATCGCGGGATCAGCGCCGGTCGTTCCCTCGAGCTCAATGATCTTAGCTTGGCCTTTCGCCGCCTTGACGAGCCATTCAGCGGCACGGCGGCCCTGGTCGACAAAGTCGGAGCCGATAAAGGTGACGTAATCGTCTCCCGGCTTCGCGATCGCATGGTCGACATCGCGGTCGATGAGGATAACTGGGATGCCGGCTTGCTTAGCTTTGAGAACTGCTGGAGCGAGCGGCTTCGACTCGCGCGGCGGGAAGATGATGATGTCCGGTCGTTGGGCGATGATGGTGTCGATGTCGGCGAGCTGCTTGGCGGTGTCCTGATTAGCATCAGTAGCGATGAGGGAAAAGCCGCGCTTGGCGGATTCATCCTTCATGCTCTTCGTCTCGGCAATTCGCCAGGGATTTGCCTGATCGGTCTGGGAAAAACCGACCTGGTAGGTGTCTTTCTTCTGAAGCGGGGGAGGAGCCGCTGCGACCCGTCCTGCGAAGAATGGCCCCGCGACGAAAACGCCTGCTCCGGTTCCGGCTATCTGAAGCACCCGACGGCGGTTGAGCTGTCGATCCACGTGCGGTGTCTCCTCTCGGCTAAACCACCCGCGTCTCCATCGACACGGGGCGCGGTTCCGGCGGACCCGCGATTGTCGAGGGCGTCGCGACCGCGCCGGGCCGAGACCGCTCGAGATCGCGGTTACCACGAACCTCGCCGTCGCGGACCGCCAAGCGGTGACGGCGACGGCTCGACCGGAACCACGTGCGCCGTCGGATTGTACACGCGCCAAGCCCGTCGTCAATAAACGCGTGACAATAGACGATAGGGGATCCGTCTGGACGGAACACCGGTTGTCAGTAGAATGGCCCGTAATGGTCATGGTCGAGCGTAGTCGAGGTGGTCATCGGAAACCGCCTGCGGGGGATGACTGGTGCGCGTTACCGATGTGACAACGATCAAACTCCGCTACCAGATGCCAATACCGATGGCGGACGCGATTCACTACATGCCCGAGCGGTTGACGCTCCTCGTCCAGGTGCACACGGACTCCGGAATTGTCGGGTTAGGAGAGGCCGCTGCATATGGCGGCTTCCTGGATAGCACCGAAGCACTTGTCATCGGTGAGCTGCGGGCGACGATTCTGGGGGAAGATCCGTTTCGCGTCGAGCGGCTATGGGCCAAAATGGCGACGGCGGCTCATCAGCGTGGCACGAGCGGGATGTTGATGATGGCGATCAGCGGAATCGATATTGCCCTCTGGGACATCATCGGACAGGCCACCGGAGTACCACTTTATCGACTGCTCGGAGGTTATCGGGACCGGCTCGACTCCTATGCCTCGGCCGGGTTCTACGCGGCGGGAAAGGGCATTGAGGAGCTCGCGGGAGAGGTGGCGGGCTATGTGGAGCGCGGATTTCGGACCGTCAAAATCAAGGTCGGTCGTAACCCCGAGGCGCTGCTTAATCCGTTGAACGATATGCCAGCCGCTGACTATGCGACGGCAACGATAGACGACGACGTGGAACGGGTCCGCGCCGTGCGGGAGGCGATTGGACCGCGAGTGCGCCTTGCCGTGGACGCGAACAATGCCTGGACGCCCGCGACGACATTGCGGTTCATGCGGCGGGTCGAGCCGTTCGACATCTTCTGGTTAGAGGAGCCCGTCGCGACCAGTGACGTGTCCGGGAGCGCCGAGGTTGCTCGGTCTCTCGACACACCGGTCGCCGGATACGAGACAGAGACGGGCTTAGCCGGCTTTCGCGACAAGATTACCCAGCGCGCTGTGGACATTGTCCAGCCTGATGTGATCTGGACCGGTGGGATCACGGTTTGCCGAAAGATTGCGGCCCTCGCCCAAGCGTACGGATTACCGGTCATTCCTCACGTCTTTTCATCGGCCGTGGCACTGGTGGCGAACATGCACTTTATCGCCTCGCTGCCGAACGGCGGCTTGGTCGAATTCGATCAAAACGTCAACCCACTTCGCTCGGACCTGTTCGAGGAGCCGATCGATATTCAAGGTGACGGCAGCATTGCGATGAGCGACCGGCCAGGGCTGGGCGTTCGTTTGAACGAACGGACGGTGGAGCGGTATCGCGTGGAACGGCAGGGTCCGTAACGTCAGGGAGGAAGGGAATGAGACTCAACGGCAAGGTAGCGCTGGTGACTGGCGGGGCGCAAGGAATGGGCCGGGCTATTTCCTTGCGCTATGCCCAAGAGGGGGCGAAGGTCATCGTTGGAGACCTGAACGCAGAGGGCGCTGAGAAAGTGGCTCAGGAAATCAAGGCGAGCGGGGGGCAGGCAGCGGGTGTCGGCGTTGATGTCAGAGACGAAGCCCAGGCGCAACGAATGGTTGATACCGCGGTGGAGCGCTTCGGCGGCGTGGATATCCTAGTTAATAACGCCGGAGTGATCAAGATCATTCCATTCCTAGAGACGACGAACGCGGACTGGGACTTCATGTTCGACGTAAACTGCAAGGGACTGCTTTGGACGAGTCAGGCGGCGGCGCGGCAGATGATCGAGCAAAGGCGTGGCGGCAAGATCGTCAACCTTGCGTCGCAAGCAGGACGGCGGGGCGAGGCACTCGTGCTCGCTTATTGCGCCAGCAAGGCCTGCGTGATCAGCATGACGCAGTCGATGGCGTTGGCGTTGGCCCCGCATAAGATCAACGTGAACGGCATCGCGCCGGGGATCGTTGATACTCCGCTGTGGGTCGACGTGGATAAGCAATTCGCGAAATTGCTCAACATGAAGGTTGGCGAGCCGAAAGCGACCTTTATTCAATCAATTCCGCTGGGAAGGATCGAGCAACCCGACGACGTGACGGGGGCAGCAGTCTTTCTCGCGTCGTCGGAGTCGGATTACGTGACCCAACAGACGCTGAACGTCGATGGCGGCAACTGGCCGAGCTGATGAGCAGGCGGGCCTGCCCCCCTTCCATTGGTTAGGAACGTACACGGTTCTAAGAATGTTCGCGATACGACGACCCACTAGAGACCAACGTGGGCGGTGAGCGCCCGCTGGGAAGGATGTTGAATGGCGCAGATCGACCCGGTGCCGAATTATGATCATCGCTTGGCGGAACGGGTTGTCGTTTTTCTGCAGACGCAAGATGCTCGACTCTTCCCATTCGTGGCCCGCTTCGATACCGGGCGGCGGCGCGCGTTCGCGCGCGACCTGCGAGAGGGCCTCGCCGAGATAACGGATAGCGGGAGCGCCCGAAAGACGTCGGCGACGGGCTACGTAATGAACGACGGCCGGTTGCATCGGATCGTGCGGGAATGGGCGGCGGCCGGCGGTGGTTGGCCGCTAGGGTCGGACCCGCGAAATCGTACGACGGCTCTCGGTTCCGTCTCCGCAGAAGATGCGGGACCCGGGCTGACCGCGGTCTCCGCGAAGCATACCGACGAGGAGAATTGACGAGGGGTCCCGGTCAGAGGCAGGGTTTCGGGCAAATCCTAACGCAGGTCATTTGCCGTGGGTGTGGGACAGCGGAACGGTCGGTCGGTACGGGCGCCTAGGGCGTGCGCTCCTTGCATTGCCTCGTGAATCTGTGTCGTTCCGCCATAAATGACCGACCCTCGGATATTCCGGAGTTGACGCTCGACAGCGGGGCCGGCCCCTGGCGCGAGCACCTGGTGAAGGCGGAGCGACGTTTCGGCGGCGTCCAACGCGACGGTGGCGGCCGTCCATTTGGCGAGACTTGTCGCTTGTTGGCTTGGTTGACCAGCGTTCTTCAGCAACGCCGCCTGCTGGAGCAGGAGTCGTGACCGTGCTTCTCCGGCGATCACGGAAGCAAGCTGTCGCTTTAGCCATTGCGGCTGTTCCGCGACCGGGGGAGCGGAGGACTGGGCGTGAAGCAATGCCAGCGTTCGATCAACGCAGTCGCGGGCGGCGCCGAGGGCGCCGCAGCCGACGGTAAAGAGACCAGTGGACAGCGCGGAGAGCGCGATCGGAAATCCTTCCCCGAGCTCCCCAAGTACGTGATCTGATGAAACCCAGGCGTTATCGAGGATGACACTACCGGTGTCGCCTGCGCGGACGCCGAGCTTTCCTCGAAGGTGGGTGGTCGTCACGCCCTCGGTTTCGCGCGGCACGAGGAACGCTGTGATGCCGTGGTGGCGACGGCGCGGGTCGAGGGTGGCAAAAACGAGAAAGAGCGACGCCTCGTTCGCTTCACTGATCCATGTCTTTTCGCCCTGGAGCCGGAAGCCCGCACCGTCACGGGACGCTCGGGCACGGAGGGCGGTGACATCAGACCCGGCGTCGGGCTCGGTCAAGGCGAAGGTGGCGAGTCGCTCGCCGCGGGCAAGGGGAGGAAGCCAGGTGTCACGTTGAGCGCCAGTCCCCCACTGCAGAATGGCCATAGAGGTGAGGGCGAGGTGGACCGTGACGGTGATTTGGTAGGAGAGGTCGATTCGGGCTAACTCTTCGCAGATAGTCGCGAGCGCGAGGTAGTCACGGCCCTGTCCTCCATAGCGAGAAGGAATGGTGACGCCGAGAAGTCCCGCGTTCGCCATCGCGCGACGGCCGGCAGTGTCCGGCTGGCCAGCCGTAAATCGCTCCTCGATGCCAATTGCGAGCGTCTCGGCGCCGAGGCTGCGGACGATGGCGGAGAGATCGTCGTTGCCGAAGGACGTGTCTTTAGGAGATGGGAAAGAGGCGAGCCGCATGCTGGCTCCAGTCGCCGGGGCAAGTTAGACGGCGGCGATTCTGGCAAAGCGGGCGAGGGAGAGCCGAGGGTACGGTTGGACGTTGGAGTCCAGGGCGAGAGCGGCGAGATGCTCGCCGACGGCTGTGGCGAACTTGAAACCGTGACCAGAGAAGCCCGCGGCGACGGTGACGCGGGGAAGGGTCGGATGGCGGTCGATGATGAAATCGGTGTCGGGCGTCACCGTGTACAGGCAGACAGCACTCTCTAGGACGCGATCGGTGACCCCATGAAAGAGCGCGCTTGCGAGGGCGACGACAGCCGATTTTTCCTCGTCGTGGGCGACCCGATCCACGGTCTCGACAGTCGTGGGATCGCCACCGGCATGATTGGCGATTTTAAGCCCGGCATGATCGTGGATCGGGAAGCCGTAGATCTCCCCGTGGCGAGAGTCGGCGATGAAAACGGGTAACTCGCCAAGGGCGAAGCGTTCCGGGCGATCGACCGCGAGCCACCACAGGACCTTGCGGAGGACGGTAAGTGGGAGATCCATGTCAGCGAGCATGGCGCCTGCCCAGGCTCCGGCGGTGATGATGAGGCGGTCACCGCGATAGGTCGATTTGGTGGTACGGACCCAGACCTCGTCGGCTGCGCTGCCCCAGTCCACGACAGGCTCATGATCTTGAATGTGGACGCCGAGGCGGCGGGAAACCGTCGCCAGGGATGACAGGGCGGCGTCGGTGAGGAGGAAGCCGGCCTGCGGGCTGTAGAGCGCGTCCCAATCCTCCGGGACCGTGAGGACGGGCCAGCGGCGGTTCGCTTCGTCAGGGGAGAGCCATTCGTGAGGCAGTCCGTGGACAATGGCGCTTTCCCGAGCGGCGCGTGCGTGGCGAAAACCGGGCGCGGCCAGCTCAATGCCGCCGGTGCGATGGAGAATCTTTTGTCCCGACGTTTGCTCGAGTTCGAGCCAGAGATCGTCTGCTCGTTGGACGAGGGGGACGTACTCAGGCGACTCCGCGTAGGCGTGGCGGATGATCCGGGTCTTTCCGCCATGGCTGCCGAGATTGTGAATATGGGGAAACTGCTCAAGGACGAGCGAGCGGACTCCTCGTTTGGCCAAGTCCCAGGCGGCGGCTGTTCCCATCGTGCCGCCACCGAGGACGATGACATCGTAGTGCTCCACCGATGTCTCCCCTCTCCCACGTCAGGCGGTGGCCCTCGTGGGTGCCAGGTTAAAACGTTCGTGCGACGCTGAACGGTCGGATTATCGTGGCCCGGCGGGCACCGCCTCGATTGCCTTGACATTGCCGAAGGTTCGCGTTGGCGCCGATGAGGGAGCGGCCCAGCGGACGGCGTTGGCGATCACGCGCCGAACCTCGGGATTGAAGTAGGTCGGATGGCTTTCATGACCGGGACGGAAGTAGAAAATTCTGCCGGCGCCACGCGAGTAACAGCAGCCGGAGCGAAAGACCTCTCCGCCCGAGAACCAGCTTACGAAGACGAGGGTGTCTGGCGCCGGGATGTCGAAGTGCTCGCCGTACATCTCTTCTTGGTCGAGTTCGATATATTCGCCGATTCCGTCTGCGATGGGATGACCGGGAGCGACGACCCAGAGGCGTTCGCGGTCTCCTGCTTCCCGCCATTTGAGATCACAGGTGGTACCCATCAGTCGCTTGAAGATTTTCGAGAAGTGACCGGAGTGGAGGACGATCAGACCCATGCCGTCCAGGACGCGAGCGTGGACGCGCTCGACGATGGCGTCCTCGACGGAGGGATGAGCTTTGTGACCCCACCAGAGGAGGACGTCGGTGGCGGAGAGGACGTCTTCGGTGAGGCCGTGCTCCGGCTCATCGAGGGTCGCCGTCCGTACAATGAACTCGGCGTGTTCACGCAAGCCCGCAGCGATCGCGGCATGGATGCCCTCCGGGTAGACCCGGGCGAAACGCTCCTCCTCTCGCTCATGGCGGTATTCGTTCCAAACGGTGACGTTGATTGGCTCGGTCATGGCTAGGACTCCTGACTGACTAATGATCCCTACATGTCAGCTGGTTGCGCTCAGCGCGATCGGTGGCCGTTAGGCGTCTTCCGCGCCGGAGAGTCTGATCTCGTGACCTTCGGCGGCCGAACGATAGATCGCTTCAATGACGCGCACGCGATCGAGACCTTCCTCACCGCTGGGGTTCGCCGGCGTCCCCGTCAGAATGCTGTCGACGAAGTGATGGATGATCTCGCCGTGGCCGTTTTTCGGAAGGAGACGAGGTTCGGTGATGGTAGGCGCGCCATCGATTTCGCCGAAGAGGCGGAGGGTGCCCGTTTGGGCGTAGTCCTTGACGTGAATCTCAGCTCCGCCGTCGGTGCCGAGGAGGGAGACGCCGAACTCGTCGGTATGGCCCGTGTACGCGGCCCATGAGGCGTCGAGTTGGAGCGTGCCGCCGCCGCGCAGGCGGAGGAGGGCCGTGGCGTAGTCCTCGACTTCGTAGGGGACGCCGGGCGCGATGGTGAAGCGGCCACCTTGCCACTGGTCCTTGCCCTTCGGACCGAGCGCGGCGTACGTGGCGGCGCTGACGGTTTCGACGGTTGGGTTTCCCATCAGCCAGAGGGCCATATCGAGGACGTGAACGCCGAGGTCGATCAGCGGGCCTCCGCCGGCTTGGTCTTTGTTCGTGAACCAACTGCCCAGCCCGGGGATGCCCGATCGGCGCATCCAGAACGCCTTCGCGTGGTAGATGCGTCCGAGCGCCCCCCGTTCGACCTCTCCTCGGAGGAGTGTCATGTCGTGACGGCTGCGACGATTAAAGGCGATCGCGAGGACTTTGCCGGCGCGCTTGGCCGCATCGACCATCCGCTCGCCCTCGGCGACGTTGCGAGCGAGGGGCTTCTCGACAAGCACGTGTTTGCCGGCTTCGAGCGCGGCGAGGGTGACCGGGAGATGGAGGTAGTTGGGGACGGCGATGCTGACCGCTTGGACATCGGGGTTGGCGAGGAGCTCGGAGTAATCGGCGTAGACGTAAGGGATGTCAAAGCGCTGGGCTAATTGTTGACAGCGATCGGTGTCGAGCCCGGCGAGGGCAACGACCTGGACTCGCGGTTCCTCCGCGTAGCCGTCGAGATGGAAGAGCCCGGCGCCGCAGCCGATAACCCCGACCTTGAGACGTTCCTCCGATGGCACGAACTATCCTCCCTGGTGTCGAGCGCGATACGCTCGGATCAGGATGGCATTGACGGGGCGGTGACGCAAGACTAGGTCGGAGGAGTCAGAAGTCAGAAGTCAGAAGTCAGAAGTCAGGAGACGAGAGCCGAGGCGCAGTTCTCGGCTTTCCACTTGCGGCGATTCACGACGGGAACGGGATACCCTCGCGGTCAGGCCGCCGGCGGGAGTGCGGACGGCCCCGCGCGCTCAAACCACACGACGCCAGAGGGGAGAGGGAAGAGGGGAAGACGGAAGGAGGACGAGGAGAGAAGGATGAGATCTGGCGGGGGGGACGCGATACGCGGTTCGGGCAGGGATGGGGCTGCTACCGAACGACGGGGAGGGACTCGGGGTGACCCGCGTGAGTTCCGGGGGTGCGGATGACGGGGGACCACCCCGGGCAGATTCAGGCACTGCCCAGGCCCGCCCATCTGCCATGGGTGCCGCTTAGAAGATAGAATATATGTTCTACATCGGGTTGTCAAGAGGGTGCAGCAAGATAGGCATCGAAGGATGTACGTGAGAGGGGCAAGGTTGCTAGGGTGGGGGAGCGTAGCGGAGAGGAGTGGGGCGGTGGTCGGAGTAGAGGGAGCGCCGTGAAGGGAGCGGGTGGGGCGACTTGGAAGCGACGAGCCGTGGTGAAGGCCGACCGAAAAATTGAGGGCACGTGGTGCGGAAAGGGTGACGGGCGAGGAGCTGCAAACGGGATGGGGCGCGAGCAGTGCGCTCGCGCCCCAGGGTCACCCTACTCGTCTCAGGTCAACGGCACGAAGTCGGCCGGACCGATTACGGCGCCGTCAGGATGTCGACCTGAGTAGCGGTACCGGGAAGGGTCTGGACTTGGGCCATGATCAAGATCGGATCGCCGACGCGCTCAAGAAGCTCCATCGTGTAAATGCCGGGGAGGACCCAAATGTAGTCCCCTTGCTCGAACGGCGCTTGCCAGAGGAGGAGACCGGAGATGTCTTTGACGGTATAGATCTCCCCGGCGCCCTGGGGGAACTTCAGAAGCGAGCCGCGAACCCAAGTCGTGCGACCGGCCTCGATGTTGACCCGGATCTTGCTCTCTTGACCGCTCGGATTCTGCCAGGTGACGTCGTAGAGGCCGATCGCCAACTCGACCCGGTTGCTGTCCTTGAGCGTGACGGGGGGCCGGGCGGTTTGGTCACCGGAGACGACGAAGGTGATCGTGGCCCGGGGGAAGAGGCCACCGATCTCCTCGATTTCAAGGAAACCGTTCTGAACGACGACATCTATTTTTTCAAGAATGGTAAAGAGTGCGGTACTCAGCTCGTTGGCGCTGTTGGCTCCAAGATTGAGACCGCCTCCGCGCTGGGCGATGCAGCTGACCGCTTGCTGCTGGGCCTGACTCAGGGCGAAGCCGACGACGTGTGTGGTGACGGCGGCGTTGCCCTGCTTGATCGATTGGGCGGTCGCGCAGGGATCACCGCCGCACGTCTCCTCGCCGTCGGTGACGAGCACGATGTTGTTCGACACGCCTTCACCGGCTTTGAAATCGCCACCCGCCCGGCGAAGGGAGAGGTCGATCGGCGTCCAGCCGATTGGCTGAGCTTTATCCACCTGTTCCCGGAGCGCCTTTTTGTTGACGCCCTGGATGGGGACGACCAAAGATGACGACTGGCAGCTGACCTGTTTTTGAGCCTCGGTATTGTTGCCCTCAAAGCCATAGATGCGGAATCCAACGTTGATTCCCGGGCGATCGGGGAGGGCATCAATCACGTTGTTCATCACCCGCTTAGCGGCTTCCATCCGGGTCTCGCCGCCGCCCACGTCGGCGGCCATTGAACCGGAGAGATCAAGAATCAGCTCCACGTTGACCGTGCGAGCCGATTGTGGTTGGTCCTGTTGAGCGGCCGCGGACCCGGGCGAGGAAAGCCCAAGGAGACTAAGGCTGGTGGTGAGCATTGCTAGAATCGCTAGCGCCGCGGTCATACGCCGCATCCAGCCGAGAGAACGCGCACTCGAACGCATCGACTCGCCCCTTCCACGTTTCGGGTCGCCCTCGGTTGCTCCGTTCGGCAGCCGCGGTGCTTGGGTTGCCTCGACCAGTAGCCGCATGGATCATGCCGCGTTGGAAACCTGGCTAGCTAGTCTCTGGTCGCGGGCCGCTGGCCCGAATCGTGCGCGTGAGCGGATTTACCACCGCGGGCGCAGCCTGGTGCTACAACGCTCATGTCGGGAACCCAAGATTGGTGCGGCATGCCCGACGCGGGCAGCCTCTGTTTTCGGCCCAAGGGGGAAGACGAGCTGATGGCTTACCGCAACCGGACGCTGCACATCGTCTCGATGCTGATACTCATACTGGCCGTGTTACTGCCCTTGGTCGGGTCGCTGCCGCTGGCAGGCGCCCAGGGCGACAATGGGTCGAACCAGCAACAGAACAAAGACAAAAACAAGAAACAAGATAAAAACGCGAACCGGACTGATAAGAACCAGACCCCCGGCGCCGGGGCGCTCGCCCAGGAAGCGGGGACACGACCGGAGCGTTTCCCGGCGGAGATCACGGTCAACGGCGATCGTTTTCTGTTCGATCGGGACGTCACGCTCGATCGCGCCGGTTTGACTGAGGTCGACACGCAGAACGATTTGACGATTTTGGCGCTGGAGAGCCAGGGGCCGTTCGACCGGGTCTTTGCCGAAGCCGCATCTCGGCCGGAAAGCCTGGGGCGCTACCTGGCCGAGGTTCCCCTGGGAACGGATGGGACCGCGAGCCCGGACAATCCCTGTCCGGCAGAGTCGCAAGGTCTCGGCGACCTGCAGACGAGTGATGGCACGTATACGTTCGCCGGCATCGAGCAAGATGTCGCGACCGATGGGTTGCAGCCCGTCTTTACCACACCCGAGGGCGATAACGTTCTCGCCGATCCCAATGACGCCCCGCCACGCGAATTATTTGTGGACGTGGCGGGAGGCCTGCAGCGATACGCCCTGGTTGACGATCAGGGACGGCCAGACGCGCTCGGCGAAACATTGCGTTTCGGGGGCCAGTCGTTTGCATTCGACGCTGACGTCCGAGACTCGGTCGATCCAGGGACGTTGGCCGCAGTAGGGTGCGCTGGACCGTTTCGGGTCTCGGCGCCGGCCGATCAATCAGCGCCGCCCTACGGCCAGATTTACGTCGTCGTGGGTCCCCACCTGTTCTCCTACACGGCGCGGGGGGGAGGTGTCTCTGGTACGCCGGCGGGTCCAACACCTGGGCTAGGTAGTGACATTGGGAGCGACGCCACGCAGCCTGCGGACGAGACTCCGGCCATCGTGCCGGTCGACGCGACGGCGGAAGCTGCCTCGTCCACGCCATCGAATCAGGTGACTACGCCGGACACCTCCTCGCCGACGGATGTGGCGGCTTCAGCGACCGAGACAATTGAACCTGCGCAGACTGCGACATCGGACGTTCGGGCGACCCCCGACGGTTCCGATACCGCAATCGCTCGGGGCGACTTTCCGACTGAAATCGCTGTGGGCGGAGCTCGCTATTTCCTCGATCGCGTCGTGCCGATCGATGTTCAATCGTTGAAGAACGTCGACCATCAGGACAACTTGACGATCTACGGCACGGGCGACGCCGGTCCGTACGAGCGTGTCTACGCAGCGGCGAACGGCCAGACCGATCGCGCTGCGCGGTACTGGTCGGAGGCGCAGATTGGGAGTGACGGGACCGCGTCGGTTGATGCGCCGTGCGCAGCAGAGCGGGGCAACTTTGCTACGTTGACGTTAGGCGCGGCGCAGTACGCCTATGCGGGGAGCGACCCGGATTTGACGACGGACGGTTTGCAGACTGTCACCACGACGGCGGACGGCCAACCGATCTACGCCGAGACGAACGAGCAGCCGTACCCGGAGTTGTACTTCGCTGCGAACGACGATCTCCACCGGTTCGTGCTGATTGATGACAGTGGCGTGCCAGCGAACGTCGGTACGTCGATCGTCTTTGATGGACAGCAGTTCACGTTCGACGGCGACGTGACAGGTCAAGTGGACGAGCCCGGGCTGCCTAGAGCGGGCTGCGTGGGGACCTATTTAGCCCGTGGCGAGCAAGGCGAAAAGGTGGGCGAGCGGACGACGCTCTACGTCATCCTCGCGGATCAGACGCCACGGGTTCTCGCGTACAAGGCGGTAGGCGCGGTGCCGGGCGAAACTGTCGCGCCGGGAACGGGCGTCGCTGAGACGACGGTGCCAATCGCGCCCGTGGCGACCGAAACGATTGTCCCCATGACCGCTCCTCCCACGGTGGCGGCGACCGAAGCTCTGCCAACCGAGACGCCGGTGCCGCCAACCGAGACGCCGGTGCCACCGACGGAGACGCCGGTGCCGCCGACGGAGACGCCGATGCCGCCGACAGTAACACCCTTGCCGACCGCTACCGTCGCGCCAACCGAAGCGCCGCCGACGGCGACCTTGGCTCCTACGGCAACCGAGGTCGTGGCCGTGCCGAGCCAAGTGCCCCCGCCGACCGCGCCGCCGGCGACTGCAACCGGAGCGGCCATCCCCGGTACGGCGGAGACTGTAGCGGCGGCGGATACCGTGGTGACGCCAGCCCTGCTGCCGACGGTGGCCCCGCCGCCGGCGCCGCTCTCCGCGATTCCGGAGAACGCGCCGGCTCCGATTCCTGCAGCATTTCCTCGAGAGATCCAGGTTCAAGGGATCCGGTACCTGTTCGACTCTGAGGTCGATATCGACCCGGCGACGCTGGTTCAAGTCGACACGGTCCAGGCGGAGGCGGATACGCTGACGATCTTCGCGCCGCCGGCGGGTCAGGCATCGGCCGCGAGAATGACCTTCGCGCAGCAGGCAGTGGCGGGTCCCTTTGCCCGCATCTACGCGGAGGCGGTCGCCGGAGTGTTCGCTCGTTATTTGCCGGAAGCGCCGATTACCGCCAGCGGTGTTTTCGATGTCAGCAGCCCATGCGCGGCGGAAGCGACGACGACACCATTCTCGTACACGTTTGAAGGTCAGCAGTACCAGTACGCGTACTCGAATGTTGAGATCAACGTTTCGATCGAGGAGTTGCGAACTACGACGATCGCGGCTATCGGGCAGGTTCCCAAGACGCGAGACGGTCGGGAGATCTTGATTCGAGGTGGAGCGAACAAATTCACCGAAGTCTTCCTGGCGGGAGACAAGCTCGATCGGTACGTGGGGATCAACGCGGTCGGTCTACCAGTGACCCTGAGCAATTTGGTGTTCGCGGAGACCCAGTTCAGTTATCGGGCCCAAGTCAACGTCAGTGTGACAACTGCCGGATACCAAAGGATTGGCTGCGCCGGAACGTTCCCGCTCTTCGCGCCGCCGGCTGAGGCGTCGGGCCAAGCTGCCCTCACGACCTGCTTTACCGTCGTCGACAACCGGGTCTACCAGTTCGTGGCGAAGACGGTGATCAAGGCGCCGCGAGGTCGGGCGGTGATCCCCGTGACGATCGCCGCGCCGCCCGCGGGGATCGTCCAGATCGTGCTCAAGTCGCCGCGGGCGCAGCCAGCCCCGACAGCGCTGCCCAACGTTCGGGTCTTACCGGCTCCGACACAAGCGGGCGCGCCGCCAAGCCCAACGGTGGTGACAGGAGTCATCGCTCAAATACCGGTGAAATCTCGCCAGTGCGAAGGCGATCCGGGACAGATGGGGGCGAACGGGCTGCCAGAGCGGCTCCCCCGACGAATTCAGCTTTCCGGAGTGGCGTATGGGTTCGTGCGGAAGGATACGGCGGGCAGCGACATCAAGCTGACGCGGATCGGGTGTGTCGGACCGTTTGAGGCAGCGCAAGCGGAAGGCTCAGACCTCCGCCAGGTGATTTACCTGCGGTCGAACCGCGATGCCGAGACGCTCTACCGCTATGAAGCGACGACATCGTTCTCGGTTGCGTACACGGTCACGGGCGATGCTCAAGTCTTGACAGCGGGCGACCAGACCTATGTGCGAGACGCCATCTGGAAGCGGTCGATCTATAGCAGCGTGACCGTGATCGTCTACGCGGAGGATCCGAAGGCCGCGGAGCCGCCGCGTATTTATGCAGTCAAGGTCGACGGCGACGTGATCGCCGAGTACGTGCCCGAAGGTGGGGACGTGGTCGAGGCGCCAGACGAGTTGAAGAAGGCGGCGGAGGACATCGGGATCAACTCGGACCTCGTCTTGGGCGGCGGAACGCGCTACCTCTTGGTCAATCTCTGGCGGCCGGTTGGCACGACGACAAACGGTTGGGTGACGTTGTACTCGTCTGCCGGCGAGGGCACGGCGGACGCTCTGCTGGCGACCGATCCTCGTTCGCTCGACTTGATCGTCTACCGGAGATCGGGTTCGTAACCCGAGCGCGTTCACGACATGAGGCTGACCTGTTCCAATTGGGACAGGTCGGCCTCGTTCTGCTCGTCCCAAGCGCTCACGACCGGTTGGTCCGACGCGTCAACGTGACCAGGGTGACTTCAGGCGGGCAGTTGAGGCGGACGGGGGGGCGATAGACGCCCACGCCCCGCGAGGTGTAAACGGGCATCCCGCCGGCGTGGTTGAGACCGGCGACGAAGTGGCGCCCCCCGGGCGGCGCGGCGAGGGCGCCCAGGCCAGGGAGGCGAACCTGGCCACCGTGGCTATGGCCGGAAAGCTGGAGGAACGCGCCGAGGGCCGCGGCCCGAGCAGCGCCGTCGGGCTCGTGCCAGAGGGCGAGTACAGCGGACCCTTGTGGAATCGACGCGAACGTTTCTTCGAGATCCGGGCGAGATAGGATCGCTTCGTCGATGCCGGCGATCCAGAGGACGCCGGACGCCGTCGAAACGGGCGTGGCACGATTGCGGAGAACCATGATCCCCTCGGCTTCGAGAGCGGCCGTCACTTTGCCGGCGTCGTTGGCGAGATCATGGTTGCCGAGGACGGCAAAGCCACCGAGGGGCGCGGACACAGCGAGCCGGCCAAGGATCGCGGCCGCCGGGCGGGCGTGCCGGGGAGACTCGGAGATGTAATCGCCGCCGAGGAGGACGAGATCTGGTCGCTCGGCAGTGAGAAGCGTGGTGGCGCGGATGAGATTGCGTTCCGTGATGGACGGGCCGAGGTGGGTGTCGGTGACGAACGCGATTCGCAGGCCGGCGAGGTGCGCGTGAGCAGCGGGGAGAGGGACCGAGAGGCGGACAAGCTGGGGGCGGTAGGGATTGAGGTGACGCGCGGCGAACGCCATGCCGCCAGCCAAGGTGGCGATCGAAGCGGCCGCGACGATGATCGGGCGGGAGCGGTTTAGGGCCACGCAGGGATAACTGGTGAAGCTGGTCTTCTGGTCATGGAAGAACGGCGGAGCAGGCGAGGCCAATGGCGAGGAGGAGCCCGAAGCGAAGATGGAGACCGGCGGTGCGGCGGAGCAGGCTATTGAGGGCGGATGGGTCCGTGGCGACGAAGACCACTTGGGTCAGACGCATTGCGAGGGGTAAGGTGAGCAGAACCAGCGATGCCGGCCAGAGAGACGGGTTGAAAACGACGAGCGCGACAATCGAGACGTAGGAGGCGGCGACAAGCAAGGCGTACTCGATGTTGGCGGCGCTTCGGCCAAGGATCGTCGCCAGGGTGCGCTTGCCGGCGGCACGATCGAGGGCGATATCGCGAATATTGTTGGCGTGGAGAATGAGGGCGACGAGGAAGGCGATTGCGGAGGCGGCAAGGAACGAGGCGACCGTGACGCTGGCAGTCAGGACGTAGTAGGCGCCGACGATTATTCCGATACCCATCGAGAGGAAGACGGTCACCTCGCCAAGGGCCATATAGCCGAGCGGAGCGGGACCGCCGGTATAGAAGTAGGCGGCGGCGAGGCAGGCGACCGCGAGGGCGAAGACCGGCCAGCCAGAGGTGGAGACGATGATGAGGCCAAGGAGGGTTGCCAGGGCGAAGGCAACGATCATCCCACGCCGGACTTCTCGAGGTGAGAGGAGGTTGTCCTGGATCACCTGGCTAGGGCCGAGCGACTCGTCGGTGTCGATGCCTTTGCGGTGATCGTAGTAGTCATTAGCGAGGTTGGCGCCGGCGTGGCAGGTGATCGAGGCGAGCAGAATCAGGGCAGTCAGACCCGGACGAAAGGCGTGATCGGCGAAGGCGAGGGCAGAGCCGACCAGGATGGGGATGACGGAAGCCGTGAACGAAAAGACGCGAATTGCCTGCAGCCAGACGCGAACGCGGCTAGGAGCGGCGGGGGTCAGGGAGGAGTGGACAGGTGATGGGGGCGCCGTGCTTGACATGACTGGGAGTGTCCTCGCGTGTAGAAACTGACTGAGGCGAGGCGCCGAACCGCTGGGAGCGGATGCTAGGTGCCGCGTTTCCAAGGGACGACGAGGCGTTCGATGAGATCGATGATGAGCGTCAGAAGCCAGCCCATGAGACCGGTCACGATCAGCCCGACGAACATCGGTTTGATCGCAAGGATCTGGTAGCTGTCGTAGATGAACCGTCCGATGCCGTCCTTGGCGGCGATGAACTCGGTGCCGACGATGACGAGGAGGGCGAAACCGAACCCAAGCCGGAGGCCGGTGAAGATAGCAGGGAGGGCGCCAGGGAGGGCAACCGTGAGGAAGAGATCAAGCGGAGTGGCGCCGAAGTTCCGCGCGACGTCGCGGTAGGAGGGGTCGATGGCGAGGACGCCTGCCATCGTATTCAAGAGGACGATGAAGAAGATCGAGAGCGCGACGATGACGTATTTCGACGTTTCGCCGATGCCGAAGACGACGAGGACGAGGGGCACGATGGCGATCTTGGGGACGGCGTAAATGGCGGAGGCAATGGGCATGATAAAGACGCGCAACGGCCAGAAGAGCCCCATCGCCAGACCAATGACGATCGCCGGGAGGGCGCCAAGGGCGAAACCGCCGAGAATGCGGCCGAGACTGACGCGAACGTTAGCGAGGAGGGTGCCGTCCTGGAGGAGGTTCTTGGTCGTGTCCCAAAGACTCGAAGGGGCTGGCCAAAAACGGGGGTCGATGATCGCGGACCGCGAGAGCGTTTCCCAGAGCGCGAGGAGGAGGAGGGGGGCGGCGAGGGTGAGGACGAGCTCGAGGGAGCGGCGCCGGGTGGGCGTCATGACGAGACGCTCGCCGGGGAGAGACGGCGACTACGCACGACCTCGTCGCGGAGAATTCCCCAAATCTCAGTGAACAAGGGGGCGAACTCGGAGTTGGAGCGGACGTCGGTCAGCGCTCGGGGTCGAGGAAACGGAACGGGAAGGTTGGCCCGGATCGTTCCCGGTTGAGCGCTCATGACGACGACGCGGTCGGCAAGCACCATCGCCTCATCGATCGAATGAGTGACGAAGAGGACGGTCTTTCTGGTCTGCTCCCAAATGCGGAGCAACTCCTCTTGGAGGAGGAAGCGCGTCTGCTCGTCGAGCGCGCCAAATGGCTCGTCCATTAAGAGGACGTCGGGGTTGATCGCCAGGGCGCGGGCGATGGCGACGCGCTGTCGCATCCCCTCCGAAATCTGATGGGGATACAACCGGGCGACACGCGAGAGGCCGACGGTTTGCAGGAGCTGATCGGCGCGTTCGCCACGGGAGCGACGATCAACGCCGCGAAGCTTCAATCCATACGAGATGTTCTGGCGAACAGTCAGCCAGGGGAAGACGGATCGGCCCTGGAAGACCATGGCGCTCGTGGGGGGATGACCAGCGGCACCGTGGAGCGCGACGCTGCCACTCGTTGGGTGATCGAGACCGGCGACAATTTGGAGCAAGGTGGTTTTGCCGCAGCCGGATGGGCCGACGATGACGCAAAACTCACCGGGGGAGACCAAGAGCTCGACGTCGCGAATGGCATCGAGTGGACCGGCCGGCGTGTCGAAGCGGCGGGTCAGTGCGTTAATCTCGATGCGAACGCCAGCGAGGCCATTTTGACCGGGCGTCAGTGCCCTTGCGGGGGCGGACGCGACGGTGGTCGCGTCGTATGTCCGATGATGTTGATATGCGCTAACCGCCGTCACCGGTGACGCCCCTAGGTGCCCGAATACGGGCCGAGTGTCGCGACCGCGGCGTCGACGAACTGGCGGTCGATAAAGGTGTTGGGATCGATGTCTTTGTCGTAGGCAAGCTGTCCGCGTTGCCGGAAGAACGATTGGAGCTTGCCGAGGGCGGCAGGGTCGATTTGACCGTCAACCGCGTAGACGGGAGGGACCGCGCCAGCGACGAGCGCGGCTGGGACGCCGGTGTACCGCTCGATGATGGCGAGGTTCGCTGGGTCAGTGAAGCCGGAACCCGAAAGGTCGCGACATGCCTGGAGATAGGCGGTCACGAACCCCTGAACCGCCGCTGGGTTATTCGCGGCGAAGTCGGTGTTGGCGAAGATAGCGGTCGGGAGGACATCTTGGACGGGGAAGTCCGTGGCGAGGCGGACGGCGATACCGTCGCGCTCGGCTTTTGTGGCGAGCGGTTCGCCGATCATCGAGGCATCGATCGCGCCCGATGCGAGGGCGGCGACAGCGTCGGGAAAGGCGAGCGTTTGGAGGTCGATGTCGTCGAGGGTGAGGCCGCCAGTTGAGAGCGCCTGGCTGAGCCAGTACTCGGTGGCGCCACGGGCATTGACGGCGACGCGCTTTCCTTTGAGATCGGCGACGCCACGAATGGCGCCGGAGTCACAGGATGCCTTGGAAATCATCAACGGGGTCGCGACCGGATTGCCCTCGCGGTGACCGGGAGCGACGAGGGTCAGAGGCAGACCCTGAGCGATCGCGTTCCAGAGAGCGGGACCGGCCCCGGCGGCGGCGGCTTGGAGTTGGCCACTCGCGGTGAGGGCGATAAGATCGGCTCCCCCGGCGAGAGGCTCCAGGCTAACGTCGAGTCCCTGGGCGGCATAGTAGCCCTTGTCTTTGGCGACGAAGATTGGAGCATAGATCGAGACGGGAACAAAGCCAACTTTGATCGCGGTGAGCATAGCTGGAGCAGGGGCGGGAACGGTCGGCGTGGCGGCCGATGACGTCGCGGGAGTGGCGGCGGGTCGAGGAGCTGGTTGGCAGGAGAGAGGGGCCGGTGAGGCCGGCTGGGCGGAGGACGAGGCACACGAGACCACGAGGAGCGACAAAACCAAGAGAAGGGAATGAAGCGGGCGAGGGCCGCGCGATGAAACGCGAGAAGGGCTCATTGCGGACAACCTCCCACACGAGCCTCGATGTGCCGCCTCAGAACCGGGGGGCGGCGGGACCAGGGAACGGCATCGAGGATGACCCTGACAAAGAGGAGTATAGCGCGAATCCGCGAACTTTGTGACGGATTGCACGAAGTTCCGCTACAGCTAGACGGAGAGCGGAACGGGCTGGTCCGAGACAGATGCGACGGCGTGCGATCGGATAGGGCTGGCAGCCTGAGCCGGCAGACGCAGGTCAGGGCGGCTGGCATTCGCGCGCACGGCGAGCACGCCAACCGGCCGCGGAGTTAGGGTCGGGGTCCGCGTCTTATACGGCGACGAGTTGGAGAGTTGGCTTTCGCGGCTGGTACCGGTCGGTGGCCGCTTCGTCGATGAGACCGTTGCGACGATCTTCGAGGACCTGGTTGATCTCGCTCTTGAGCGCGTCGAGCATATCGGCCTCGGCGACGGTGCGAACGATCTTGCCTTTGCGGAAGATGACGCCTTTGCTATTGCCGGCGGCGAGACCGACGTCCGCGTCGCGCGACTCGCCGGGGCCGTTGACGACACAGCCCATGACGGCGACGCGGATCGGCTCTTTGACGTTTAGGAGGAACTCATCAACCTGATTGGCGAGGGTGAAGAGGTCAACTTCAACGCGACCGCAGGTGGGACAGGCGATCATCGTCGCGCCCTTCTGGCGCAACTCGAGGCTCTTCAGGATTTCATAGGCGACGAAGACTTCTTCGACCGGGTTGGTCGTTAGAGAGACCCGGATGGTGTCGCCGATGCCGAGAGCCAGCAGCGTGCCGATGCCGACCGCGGAGCGGACGCTACCGGCTTTCGGGGTACCGGCCTCGGTGACGCCGAGATGCAGCGGGTAGTCGTTGGGAAGGGCGGCGAAGCGGCGGTAGGCTTCGAGCAAGACGGGGATTTCGAAGGCTTTGAGGCTGACTTTGGTCAACCCGAAGTCAAGATCCTCAAGAATTTTAATATGGCCAAGGGCGGAGCGGACGAGCCACTCGGCGCGAAGCTCGTCCTGGGTCGCGTGTTGGGCGGCCATCTCATCGACGAAGGCTTCGGGCATCGGGGCGACGGAGCCGAAGTTGACACCGATGCGGATCGGGATCTGGCGTTCTTTCGCTTTTTGGACGACCTCACGAACGTCGTCAGGCTTGCGAATGTTGCCGGGGTTGAGGCGCAGGGCATGGATGCCGGCATCGAGTGCCTTGAGGGCCAAGGTGTGCTCAAAGTGGATGTCGGCGATGAGGGGGACGGGCGAGTAGGGGACGATATCGGGGAGGGCCGCCGCCGCCTTACGATCGGGAACCGCGACGCGAACGACTTCGCAACCGGCCTCGGCCAGTTCGCGAATCTGGGTGAGAGTAGCGACGGGATCGCGGGTGTCGGAAGTGGTCATCGACTGGACGACGATGGGGTTGTCGCCGCCGATCTTGACGTCGCCAACGTTGAGGACGCGGGTGTGCCGGCGAGGGGCAACGAGGGGCATGGAAACGGTAACTCCTTGACGTTTTACGGCCGGGTGCCGCTGCTTAGACGCGGTGTGCGGTGATACTCGGACGGGAGCGACGACGAGATTCAAACGAATCCTGTTCGAGATAGTTTACCCCGGGTGGTGGGGCGAACGATCAACAGTGGCTACCGCAATCCCTCGATTGGGAAAACCGATTACGGGAGAAAAGAGTGGCCGTCGAGTAAGCGGCCAACGTCGAGGAAGGCGACGACGAACATGAAACCGAGGAGAAGGACGAGACCGGCGAAGTGGACGAGCCCCTCCCGTTCGGGCGCGACACGGCGTCCGCCGCGGAGCACTTCGAGGAATACGAAGAGCAGACGGCCGCCGTCGAGCGCGGGTAAGGGCAAGAGGTTGAGCACCCCGAGGTTCAGCGAGAGGAGGATGCTGATTTTGGCGAGCGTAACCCAGAGAGGAAGCGCGCTCTGCCCGATGATCTCGCTCGTGATCTGACCCATGCCGATGGGGCCGGCAAGTTGGTTCAGCGGAGCGGCGCCGGTGAACAGATCGCGAATGCCGCTTAGCATGCCGCGCATTTGGTCCCAGGTCTCGCTAAAGCCGCGCGGAATGACTTGGGTCGCTGGAACGTGCTCGGCGATGGGATGGGCAGTGGCACCAATACCGATTGCGGCTAGGACATCGTCCGTTGGCTTGACGGCTGGAACGGCGAGCTGAATCTGACGGTTGACGTTCCCTCGCTCGACGACGGCGGGGACAGTCGCGCCGGCGGCGTGACTGAGCGCGGTCGCGAAGGCAAATTGATCGCTGGCGTCAACGCCATTGATGGAGAGGAAGCGATCGCCAGGCTCGATTCCGGCCGTGGCGGCGGGTTTGCCGGCAACGATGGAATCGACCTCGACAGCGGAGCGCGGAAACTCGTTGACCGCGACGCCGATTGGCCGCTCGCCTTTCGGCGGGTTTTGCCGAGGCGTGACGGATGTTTGGATCATCTTGCCGTCGCGCTCGATGACCGCGCTCATCGGCTTGCCGGCAAATGAACGGCCGAGGCTCCCGATCTCACCTTGGTTTTTGACGGGTGCCCCGGCGACTTCGAGCAACCGGTCGCCCGCAAGCCAGCCAGCTTGCGCGGCGGGCGAGTTCGGCACGACCTCGTTGATGTAGACGTTGTAGGAGGGAATCCCGTCGATGCCAACGACGAGAATCATGAGGATGATGGCCAGGAGGAAGTTCATCGCGGAGCCGGCGGCCAGGAAAAAGGCGCGCTGAAGCGGCGATCTGGTATTCATCGAACCGGGCTCCATGCTCTTGCCGTCCTCACCGAGAACGCGCACGAAGCCACCGAAGGGAATGGCGTTGATTGACCAGATGACGCCGTTCCGGGTCCACCCCTTGATCCGGGGCGGGATGCCGATGCCGAACTCCTCGACCTTGACACCGACGGCGCGGGCCGAGGCGAAGTGGCCGATTTCATGCACCAGGATAAGAACGGCCAGAATGGGGATGATGTAGAGGCCGTGAAGCAAGCCTTCGGACACGATTTCGCGCTCCATTTGAGCCGGACCGGGCAGTGAACTCCAGCGTCGGGGTCGATTGGTCCAGGAGAATGGTACTACGACGGACGCGAAAGGCAGCGTGGTCGGGGTTGGAGTGCTCGCAGCCGCTGGACATTGCTCGCGTTCGAGCGCATGGAGAAGGAATCACGGGCCACGTTAGGGCGTCGCGTGGCGGGTGAGCCGCGGCGGTGGACGCGAGGGGATGTCGAAGCGATCAGCCCGTTGGCGACGGCGGGATGAGCGTATTATGTATGTTAGAATGCGGCCCCGCGGGACGAGATGGCGGCTGATGACGATCCGGATTAACGCTGGCTGGTCGGCCCGCTTGGGCGATACGTGGGCTGAAGTGAAGGAACCGGCTTGATGATCGTTGGGGTGCCGAAGGAGGTCAAGGACTCGGAAAGCCGAGTTTCGACAACTCCAGCGGGCGTTGCTGAGTACGTGGCCCGCGGGCACGACGTGATCGTGCAAGGCGGGGCGGGGGAAGGTAGCGGGTTCTCTGACCCGGAGTACACGGCGGCGGGGGCCGAGGTGATCGACGGTCCCGAAGGGGTATTCCAGCGGGCAGACATGATCACGAAGGTTAAAGAGCCAATTCGTCAAGAGTACGATCTCCTCCGGCCAGGACAGATTCTTTTCACGTACTTGCACTTGGCCGCGGACCGGGAGTTGACTGAGGTCTTGATGCGGAATGGCGTGGCGGCTGTGGCCTATGAGACGGTTCAGCTCGCCAATGGCGTGTTGCCGTTGCTGACGCCGATGAGTGAGGTCGCCGGTCGGATGTCGGTTCAAGTGGGGGCCCATTACCTCGAGGCGACGCATGGGGGGCGAGGAGCGCTCTTGGGCGGGGTTCCCGGTGTGCCGGGAGCGGAGGTGGTGATCGTCGGGGCGGGAGTGGTCGGCACGAATGCCGCCCAGATAGCGCTCGGCCTCGGGGCGAACGTGACGATGATCGACCGAAATGTCGAGCGATTGCGCTATTTGGATCAAACGCTGCACGGTCGAATCCATACGCTCGCCTCGAACAAGCAGAACATCGCTGAGGCGGTGCGAAACGCTGATCTGTTGGTCGGTGGCGTGTTGATCGCCGGGGCAAAGGCGCCGAAGCTCGTCTCGACGGAGGCAATTCGCTCGATGCGCCGGGGATCGGTCGTGGTCGACGTGGCGATTGATCAGGGGGGCTGCATCGAGACGGCCCGGCCGACCTCGCACAGCGATCCAATCTATTTGGTTGACGGCGTGATCCACTACTGTGTCACCAACATGCCCGGCGCGGTGCCCCGGACCAGCACGCTGGCGCTCGCCAACGTGACGCTGCCGTATGGTCTCGAGCTCGCGGATCTCGGGCTGGACGCGGCCGTCGAACGAGACCCGGCTCTGGCCAAGGGCGTGAATGTGCGGGACGGCCATGTCATTTACGGCGCGGTCGCTGACGCGTTCGGTTTGCAGGTTGTTCCGTTGGACCTGCCGCGGCGCGAGCTGACGTCGGCGTCGCGAACGTGAGCGGCGATCGAGCGGATCGCCGGAGTGACGTGGCGGACGACGGGGCGGGAGCTGAGGTAGAGCGAGGGTCAGTCGACGGTTCGGAGGCCGGGATGGAGAGCGACGTCGAGCGGTTTTTGCGGGTGTTGGAGGCAGAAAAGGGATTCTCCGTCAACACCGTGTTTGCCTACCGTAACGACTTGACGCAGTTTCTTGCGTACCTTGGCCACTCCCAAGCGCCTGACAGCGCGACCGATGCGGGCCAGGTCAGCGCGGCCGAAGAGCACGGGATGACCGCTCATCCGGTTGGCGCGTGGGGAGAGCTGACAGACGAGCATTTCACGCTTTATCTCCTGCATCTCCGGAGTAGGGATTACGCCGCCTCTACCGTTGCGCGGAAGACGGCCGCGATCAAGTCGTTCTGCCATTTTCTCCTTGACGAGGGTCTGATGCGGGGCGACCCAGCGGGGAAGATGGCGTCACCAAAGGTTGATAAGTACACACCCCGGGCAATCAGTCCAACTGAGGTAACGCGGCTTCTTGAACAGCCAGGGCGGGAGGATGCCAACGGCACGCCGCGCCCCGAAGCGATCCGCGACCGGGCGATGTTGGAAACGCTCTACGCGACGGGGATGCGGGTGAGTGAGCTTGTCGCCTTAGACGTCGAGGACGTCGACCTCGAGTCGACGCAGATTCGATGCGCGGGGCGCGCGGGACGGGAGCGGAACGTGCCGGTGACGGTCCGGGCGAGGGAGGCAATCGAGCGTTATCTTCGAGACTCCCGCCCGAAAATTACGCCGGTAGACGCGCCGGCCCTGTTTTTGAACCATCGCGGAAGCCGGCTGACGAGGCAGGGGTTCTGGCTCATCCTCAAGTCGTACGCGTTGCAGGCAGGAATCGCGGATATTACACCCCACACGTTGCGGCATACCTTTGCGACACACGCGCTGGGGCGTGGCACTGATCTGCGGGAGGTGCAAAGAATGTTGGGCCACGTCAGCATCTCGACGACCCAAGTCTATCGCCGGGTCGCAAGCGAATCGCGAGAAGGACCAACCGATCCGGCGCTCGATCCGCGGGATGTCGAGATAGGCTTCGGATTAGGAGAAGCGGTCCAGGAGCTCTCGCAGGCGGATGGCGATGGGGAACAGTCGCTTGTCGTTGGGCAAGCAACGTCGTGACGTATTGCCGGCCCTCGGGCGCGACGGATGGGTTGAGAATGGGCAGGTCATCGCACCCGCGCATTTTTGGTAGAAGCGATGCGTGGTTGGCTGCTCGCAACAGGAGTGACCCTGACCGATGACCGATTCCCCCCGTGCCGCGACGATGGATAAGATCGCGGCTCTCTGCAAACGGCGCGGGTTCGTCTTTCCCGGTTCGGATATCTACGGCGGTCTCGCGAACACCTGGGACTACGGGCCGTTAGGGGTTGAGCTGAAGCGGAATGTCAAGGACCTATGGTGGAGGACGTTTGTCCAGCGGAGGCGGGAGATCGTTGGTCTCGACGCAGGGATCTTGATGCACCCGCGCGTATGGGAAGCGTCCGGTCACGTCGTGAACTTCAACGATCCGCTGGTGGACTGCAAAACCTGTAATAGCCGGTTCCGCGCCGACCATTTGATCGAAGAGAGGCTGGGTCAGAACGTTGAGGGGAAATCGCCGGCGGAGATGACGGCGATGCTCGAAGAAGCGCGCTTACCTTGCCCTCATTGCGGAAACCGGACGCTGACCGCCGCCCGGCAGTTCAACATGATGTTTCGGACGACCGTCGGACCGCTTGAGGAGACGGGCACGGAGGTCTACCTCCGGCCGGAGACGGCGCAGGCGATGTTCGTGCAGTACAAGAACGTGCTGGCGACGGCGCGGGTTAAGGTGCCCTTTGGCATTGCGCAGATTGGAAAGGCATTCCGCAACGAGATCACGCCGGGAAACTTTATCTTTCGGGTGCTTGAGTTCGAGCAAATGGAGATTGAATATTTCAGCAAACCGGAGGAGAGCGGGTCGGCGTTTGACGAGTGGCTCAGCGGGATGCGCGAGTGGCTCCGCCTGATCGGGGTGCAGGACGACCATGTCCGGGTACGGGAGCACTCGAAGGATGAGCTATCGCACTATTCCAGCAGGACCATCGACTTCGAGTATGCGTTTCCGGGATCGATGGGGTGGAAAGAACTGTACGGGTTGGCAAACCGGACCGACTTCGATCTCCGCCAGCACCAAGAGTTCAGTGGTGAGGATCTGACGTACTTCGACCAGGCGGAGAACCGGCGCTACCTGCCGTACGTCATCGAGCCGACCTTTGGCGTCGATCGAACCATTTTGGTCCTCCTGCTCGATGCCTACGACGAGGAAGAGACGATCGACGTCAACGGTAAGCCGGACACAAGGGTCGTATTGCGGTTCCAGCCGCGGATTGCGCCGTACAAAGCGGCCGTGCTTCCCTTAATGAAAAAACCGGAGCTCGCCGAGGTGGCGCGGCGCCTGTTCGCGCGACTCACGGAAGAATCCGGAGCATTGGTCGACTACGACGAGACGGGGAACATCGGCAAACGCTACCGGCGTCAGGACGAGATCGGAACCCCATTCTGCTTCACCGTCGATTATGACACGCTCGACGACCATCACGTCACGGTTCGAGACCGCGACGATATGAGCCAGCAGCGACTGGCGGTCGCTGACGTTCCAGATTGGCTGCGGGAGCGGATCGCGTAGGCGAGCTTGCCGGAAGGTGGCACTATGCCAGCCGGGGAGAGTTGTTGACGCACCGTGTTGGATTCGCCTGCGACGCCGTGCGTTCCGGATCGTGCTTTGTGCCTTTGTCGAGCCCAAGTGCAGGCTGAAAAGCGATTGCTAGCCGAGCGACTGGCCGGTCTCTCACGCGAGGGCGACCGTACTTTACGGCTGACCGAGGCGGGTGAGGTCGAAGGTGGCTTGGGGATCATCGGCGGACGCTTGGCCGCCGACGACGACGACGTAGCGCAGCGCGAAGCCACCGACGAGGACGAGGGTCGCCGAGAGAAGATGGAGGGTGCGCGGCCGGCTCCCAGATTGATGATCGAATATTCGATCAAGCGCAAGGGGAACGGTAAGCCCCGCGCCGATGACGCCGTACCTGAGCAACCGCCCGGTTGAACCTTCGGTGATCGGCTTCGCCGTCCGACCCAGACGAATGATCCAGCTTACGAGCAGGACCAACTCTGTCACCAGTGTGACGCGCTCGAGGTTGTCTAGGCGGTGCAACGCGTCTCGCGAGGTGGACCGGCGGAGGGCGAGGAGAGCGGTCAACGCGGACACGCCCGATGAAAGTGCCGCCGTCAGAAAGAGCGGACCGAGGAGCAGGCCGCGTTTCGCCCATAGGGGCACGGCCGTTGCGGCGAGCAGGACACCGGTGTAGCCGCTGACGAAGAGCGCGAACGGCACTCCGGCGATGGCGATGCGATGGGGCGGCACTCGACAAACGCTTCGCTGCACCCAGGGCGGAAGGGTGGGCTTGTCCGCCGCTATTTGCTGGACGGCGGAGAGGGAAGCAAAGGCGCCGAAGATCGTCAGGCCCCACGTACCCAGCGACATCGGGGAGCGAAGCTTGAGGACCCGAAGCATGTAGAGGAAGCGCTCCGGGCGACCGAGGTCGAGGATCAGCAGGACGGGGCAGGGAAGAAGCGTCGCGAAGGAGAGGTAGCGACCCGCTCGGACGAGGGAGCGGTCGGAGCTGGGACCGACCGCACCGGCGATGGCGGCGATCGTATAAGCGGCGCCTGAGATGCCACCGAGAAAGAAATAGACGATGACCAGCCATTTCCAGTGCGGCTTGTGGATGACGGGTACGCCGTAATAGCTCGCCTCCGCGGCCTGAGCCGCCGTGTTCGGCGGAGCGCCTTGGCCAGGGTTGACCCGCGCCCCGATCTTGTCTGAGCGCTGGTACGGCTGGGAAACGGGGTGGGAGAGCCCGCTCACCTGCGGTTCCGGAGGGCGGCGAGCGCGACCAGGCCGAGACCGATCGCCGTGGCGGCGGTCGAGAGCAACGCAGGGAGCACCTTGTCTTGAGGGAGACGCGGCGCGGCCGGCAGGTTGTACGTCTCAGGGCTGGCGGTCAGCACGAAGAGGGCGTTGAGACCGTCGATGCCGTGGGTGCCGCCGACGCGGCGGTCGCCATAGAGGTGTGCTCCTGCTTCGCCGCGCGCCCGGAGTTCGGCGACGCGGTCTACGGCGCGGGGCAACAGTTCCGCGACCAAGCCGAACTGAATTGAATCGGTCGGGCACGCCTTAGCGCAGGCGGGCTCCAATCCTTCGACGAGGCGGTCGTAGCAGAGCGTGCACTTGTGGGCTCGATGATCGGTCGTCCCAAGCTGGGGGACGCCGAAGGGACAGGCGGGGACGCAGTAACCGCAACCGTTGCAGATGTCCTGCTGGATGACGACCGTATCAAACTCGGTCCGGATGATGGCGCCGGTGGGACAGGCTTCGAGGCAGCCGGCGTGCACGCAGTGCTTGCAGACGTCGCTCATCATCAGCCAAGCGACCGGGGGAGCTTGGGCGAGAGCGGCGTCGGGCACGATTGCGGAGAAGGAGACGCTCGAGGACGCTGGTGGTGTTCGTTCGACAAACGCCACGTGGCGCCAAGTTGTAGCACCGAGATCGACCGTATTGTCATAACTGAAGCCGGTCAGCCGTGGGCCGGCATCGTCGAGCTCGGCGGGAAGTTGGTTCCACTCCTTGCAGGCGACCTCGCACGCTTTACAGCCGATACACAAGGTCGTGTCGGTCAAGAAACCGACCGCGCCGGGCCGGCCGCCGGTGCCACCGATGTCGCTCTGGTCCTCGGTCCATGGCGTCATGATGGCCCTCGCTCCGGAGATGTGAGATGCCGGTTCGCCTGGGGGGCGAGGCGGCCGGCGCGGACCGCGCAGGTGAACGCTTTGGCTTCGTGGATGAGCGAGTTCGGGTCTTCGATAAGCGCCGACAGATCGTTCGCGATGGCGCCGCGGGCGATGCCCTGATAGCCGTAGTGCCAGGGAAGACCTACTTGATGCAGCTGATGACCGCCAACGCGTAACGGTTGAAGACGGTCGGTGACGAGGACCCGGGTTTCGATCTGGCCCCTCAACGTCGAGATGACAACCCAATCGCCATTCCGGACAGGGAGAGTCCTCGCGAGAAGCGGATCGATCTCCGCGAAACCCTCGGGCTGCAGCTCAGTGAGCAATGGGAGGTACCGGGACATGCCCCCGGCGGTGTGATGCTCGGTCAACCGGTAGGTAGTGAGGACGTGGGGGAAGCGAGGGTCACGGGGAACGTGATAGGCGTTGTCGGGGCGATCGTGGAGCTTTGCGGTTGGACTCCGCTCCTGATCGGGGTAGAGGAGATTGGTCACCGGCGTTTCCCAGGGCTCGTAGTGCGTGGGAAGGGGACCGTCGCGAAGACCGGCGGCGGCGTAGAGCTGCCCCTTGCCGTCGGCCATCATGATGAATGGGGCATCGCCAGGGTGGGCGTCGATGCCGGCGGCATGGAGGGGAGGCTGGTAGCTGGGCGCTTTGGTAATGGGGAAGTCGGGGACGTCGTGTCCGGTCCATTGACCGGCGGTGGTGTCCCACCAAACCCACCGCTTACGCTCCGACCAAGGGGAGCCATCGGGGCGAGCCGCGGCGCGGTTGTAGAGGATGCGGCGATTCGCCGGCCAGGCGAACCCCCAGCCGAGAGAGGCCCGATCATCGGCCAAGCGGGAGCGGGCCCGGTTCTCGCCGGACGCGGGCAAGATGCCAGAGTAGATCCAACAGCCACAGGCGGTGGAGCCGTCCGCGGCGAGCGAGGTGTAGTCAGCGACAGGACGGCGATTGGCGGTCCTGTAGCCGTTGATCTCCGCCAATACCTTCTCGACCTCTGGCTCGCCATTCTCGTCGGCTGGGTAGTCCCACGACAGCGCCTGGATCTGCCGGGTGAGCGGCGAGACGTCGCCGGCGTAGAGTTGTTTCAAGCGGCGGGCGAGGTCATGGATAAACCAGGCTTCCGATCGGGCATCGCCGGGGGGAGCGGCGGCCTTTTCATGCCATTGGACGAGTCGCTGGGTATTCGTATAAGAGCCGTCTTTCTCGGCAGTCAAGGCGGCGGGGAGGAGGAAGATTTCGGTCTTGATCGCATCCGCGCTAACAGAACCGTTGCGGATTTCCGGTGCACCGTGCCAGAAGGCGGCGGTCTCGGTCTCGACGGCGTCGCGGACGACGAGCCAGTCCAAGTTCGCTAGAGCGCGGCGGGCGAGGACCGCGTTTTGCCCGCCGACGGCGGGGTTTTGGCCCATGCAGAACAGACCCTTCATGACGCCGTCGTTCATCATCAGGAGCATCGGTTGAAATGAATAGTCGCCGCTTATTTTCGGCAGCAGGTCGTAGGCGAAAGCGTTGGCGGGTTGGGCGGCGTCGCCGTAATACGCCTTGAGCAAGCTGACGATATAGGCGGGCGCGTTGTTCCACCAGCCAGTCGGCGTGGTGACATCGTCGAGATAGGCGTCGAGTGTAGCGTGGGGCTGGGCGGTGTTGGGCATCGACAGGTAACCGGGCAAGAGGTTGTAGAGGGTCGGGATGTCGGTGCTGCCCTGGATCGTGGCATGGCCGCGAAGGGCCATGATCCCGCCGCCGGGACGCCCGATATTTCCGAGGAGGAGTTGGAGGAGGGCGCAACAGGAGATCATTTGGGTGCCGGTGGTGTGCTGAGTCCAGGCGACGGCATAGGCGAAGCAGGTGGTGCGGTCCGGACCGGAGTTGCGGGTAATAGCGTCCGCGACTTGGAGAAAGTGGTTAGCGGGGACGCCGCAGAGGCGCTCGACCATCTCCGGGGTGTAGCGGGCGAAGTGGCGCTTGACGATTTGGAAGACGCAGCGCGGATGTTGGAGGGTGGGGTCAACCTCCAGAGGCGGGTCGATCTGGCCGACGCGCTGGCTATACGGTTCTGAGTCCTGGTTGGGATCATCGGAGGGGACGGGATCGAGGTCTTGGCCGGCGTAGCGCCAGGAGTCGGACTGGTAGCGGCGCTCCGACGCGACATATCCCGAGAAGAGACCGGCGAGGTCTTCGGTGTCAGCGAAGTCGGGACCGACGATGACCGGGGCATTGGTGTAGTGCTTGACGTACTCATCAAAGTAGAGATTTTTAGTCAGCACGTAATTGACCAGCGCGCCGAGAAACACCGTGTCGGACCCGGCGCGTAAGGGCACGTGGAGGTCGGCCAGGGCGGAAGTCCGCGTGAACCGGGGATCGACGTGGATTACGGTCGCGCCTCGCTCACGGGCTTTGACGACAAAGCGGAACCCGACCGGGTGGTTTTCCGCCATGTTCGCGCCCATGATGACAATACAGTCGCTGTTCGCCATATCCTGGAGAAACGTCGTGGCTCCGCCTCGACCGAGTCGAGCGCCCAGACCGGGCACCGTCGAGGAGTGTCATATACGGGCTTGGTTTTCGACGGCGACGATACCGAGACCGGCGGTGAAGAGCTTCTTGATCAGATAGTTCTCTTCGTTGTCCAACGTGGCGCCGCCGAGGTGACCGATCGCGAGCGTGCGGTTGACAAGCGTGCCATCGGCGTCGCGCTCCTCGAAATGGGCGTCGCGCGTGGTTTTAACAAGATGGGCGATGCGGCCCATCGCCCAGGCCAGCGACCGCTCCTCCCAGCGATTGGAGAAGGGAGCGCGATACTTGACCGTCGTCAGGCGATAGGGGTTGTGGAGGAGGCTGTAGGTGGCCGCACCCTTCGGGCAGAGCGTCCCGGCGTTGATCGGGCTGGCGTCGTTCCCCTCAATGGCAATGATGCGACCGTCTTTCGTGTAGACGTTCTGCGAGCAGCCAACCGCGCAGTAGGGGCAGACGCTGATGGTGCGACGCGCACCGAGGAGGCGAGATCGGGTGTTCCGGGTCCCGTTGCTGATCGGATTTGGGACGAGTCCGACGTGGTCGTGGAATGACCGGGCGAGCTTGCTGGTGAAAGCCATGTCCGTCTTCCCATGGTTGCCGCGCCAAGGGCGCTTTGCGTGGCTGACGTTGGTCATGACGAGCCGGCGCCGTCATCTGACGGGTGGTATCATCCCATCCCGGCGAACATCATGACGAGAAATTAGCCGCTCGTTCGTGCGGTAATCGTGCGCGCCGTTACTGACGCGCGGGCCACAAGAAGAGGAAACGATGGTGGATCGACGCAACAACAAGCGGGCGACGGAGTTGCCGGCGGACGCGAACCGGGTAATTGGCGACGAGGCGGCTCCGGCGCGTGGCGAACGAGTGAGGAGCGGGACGCGGGCGGCAAAGGCGTCGCCTACCCAGGCGTCGGCCGGTTCACACGTGCTGCCCCGGCGAGCCGAGCGCCGACCCGAGATGATTAAGCAGCGGCGTGATGAGCGGCGTCAAGTGTATGAGCGGCAGCGGCGGCGTACTCTCTTTATCCGGATTGGATTGGTCATCCTGGGGTTGGTCGTGCTCGGTGGGATTGGGTACGTGGCGTATCAGCGGATGAATGATGACGGGCAACCGGCGATTCAAGGCGTGAAGAATTACAAGTACGCCGGCGGGCAGCATTCAACGGAACCGGTCAAATACGCCGAGGTGCCTCCGGTCGGGGGCGTTCACGACCCAACCTGGCAAAACTGCGGGTTTTACGGCCAAGCGATCCGGAGCGAAAACGCCGTCCACGCAATGGAGCACGGGGCGGTCTGGATTACGTATCAACCTGATCTGCCAAAGGACCAAGTCGATCTGCTGCGGCAGAGAGCGAAGCAGCCGTATATGCTCGTCAGCCCGTTCACGAACTTGCCGGCTCCGGTCGTGGCATCGTCCTGGGATCACCAGGTGCAACTGACAGGTGCGAACGACCCACGGCTCGACCAGTTCCTCGGTATCTATAAAGAGGGACCGGACACGCCGGAAAAAGGAGCGTCTTGTTCGGGAGGTATCGGGAACCCGGAGTAGTCGCTGGGGGGCCGGACAGTCAAGGAAGGGTCACCCGAATCTGCTTCGGATCGGGCGGTGACTCTGCGCCGCCAGTAGCGTCGTAGGGAGGGGAGTCCTCGGCCGCGCGGGCAAGACCATCGCGTGTCAGGTCGCGGACAAGGTCGTAGAGCCAAGGGACATCAGCGTCGCTGAAATCGTCCCGGACGCGGCGTCCCAGGGTTTCTAAATCAATGCCCGTTGTCGTCGTATTCGTGGGGAGGTCGCGGAGCGCGGCGACGATGCGTCCTCGATAGAAGCGATTGGACCGTTCGAACGGGATCTCCGCCTTGGCACGGGCGGCGCGCGGGAGCGTGGCGATGACCGTTTGGATGGCGGGATACGCCTCGCAGTTCGCCTGGAGCGGGCAGACCACACAGGCCGGCTTGCGGGCGGTGCATTGGATGGCGCCGAATTCGATGAGGGCCTGGTTCCACGACCAACCTTGGCCACGCGGGAGGACGCGCTCCGCTATTTGGAGAAGATCCCGGTCGCGGACGACGGCCTGGGGAACATCAACGCCGACGAAGAGACGATGCAGGACGCGCCGCATGTTCGTGTCGACGAACACGACGTCCTGTTCGAAGGCAAAGCAGGCGATGGCACCGGCCGTGTAGGGACCAATGCCCGGCAGCTGGCGCAGAGCGTCAAGGGTATGGGGGAAGACCCCCCTAAACTCGCGAACGACGTGTTGGGCGGTGCGCTGCAGATTGACGGCGCGCCGGTTGTAGCCGAGACCCGACCAGGCGCGGATGACGCCGGAGGTTGGGGCGGCGGCGAGAGCGGAAAGCGTCGGGAAGCGGTCGAGAAAGGCGGCGTAGTAGGGGAGCACGCGGTCAACTTGGGTCTGCTGAAGCATGACCTCCGAGACCAAAATTGCGTATGGATCACGGGTGCGCCGCCACGGCAAATCACGCCGATTCGCGTCGAACCAGGCGAGGAGTCCGACGCGAACGGCGGCGAGTTTCGGTGACGTGACGTTGACGGTGGTGTTTGGCGGCATGAACCCGAGATCGACGGCGTTTGTCATACCAACAAGGGTACGCGAGAAAAACGGTCAGTGGCGAGCACCGGTCTTGTCGTGCTCCATCCCCGAGATTCGGCCAACTCCTCCGGAACAGCGAGGGGCGCCCGGGTCGATGGCTATTCGGGGCGCAGGGGCCGCTTCAGCTCCAAGAGGTAGGGACGATCCCGCGCGGAGCGCACGAAGTCGTCAAAGACGGTCATGGTGTCCGCTTCCGGTGGGGCGGGGAGCAGTTTGAGATAAACGGCCTGGTCATTCGGAAAAACAAAGGTCGGGGTGCCGAAGACGCCGAAGCGATCGCGCGCCTCCTCATAATCGCGGCCGATTTGAGGGAGGGACGAGCGGTCGACGAGGTCTCGCTGGAATCGATCCATGTCGAGCCCGGCGCTCTCGGCGACCTTGGTCAGGACCTGGCGGCGCCCATGGTCTTTGCCATCCTCGTGCTTCGCCCGTAGCAGCGCGATGTGGAAACGATCGAACGCTTCGTCTCCTTGGTTACGGGCGGCGGTGGCGGCTTGAAAGGCGGGGCGTCCACGACTGCGATGACTATCTGGTTGCTCCCACAACTTCCATTCGGGCCCCTCGGCGGAGTTGACTTGCTCGAGTGGAAAGTAGCGCCAGTTGACGCGAAGTTGGTCGCCAATCTGTTCGCGCACGCGCTGCAGCCAGACCGCTGCGCTGTGGACGAACGGTCAGCCGTAGTCGAAAAAGACATCGAATACGTAGCCATCGCTCACGGTGGAGTTCCTTTCCAGCGACGGGCCAAACGCCCCGGTCATTGGACCGTGCGCGGTGGCTCCTGTCAACCGACATTAACGCTGGGAAGGCGTGCGGCGGCGCGCTCGACCTGCCGTCGAGTCTCTTCCAAAGACCCGCTGTTGTCGATAACGACGTCAGCGCGGGAGAGCTTTGGGCCAAGTGGGGGCTGGGCATCGAGACGTTGTTCGGCCGCGCGATGAGAGAGATGGTTTCGGGCGATTAACCGCTCCAGTTGCCGAGGACGGTCGCAAACGACGAGCCAGACCGCATCGCACTCGTCGGCGAAACCGCTCTCGATGAGCTTGACGGCGTCGACGACGACGAGAGACTCCCGAACGACGGCAATTCGCCGGCGGATCTCGTCTTCGATCGCGGGGTGCGTCAGCTGGTCGAGGTCGGCAAGCGCTGTCGGGTCGGCGAAGACAATGGCCCCGAGCGCGCGGCGGTTGATTGTCGCGTCTGTGTTTAATATCCGGTCGCCAAATCGGCGATGGAGTGTGTGCCAGAGGGGCGCCTGGGGAACGATCAGGTTGTGGTAAACGGTGTCGGCGTCAATCGTCGAGGCCCCGTGCCCAGCCAGGATGTGCAACACCGTGCTCTTGCCACAGGCGATGTTGCCCGTGACACCGAGGACGAATGGACGAGTCATCGATTGGGGTGGCTAGCGCGCGCCGGCGGCTGCGGTCAGCTCGGCTTCGGTCGTGAGCGCCTCCCAATCGGCGTAGGTGGATTCGAGGGTTGTTTGGAGACGCTCGTATTCGGTGCCTAACCGCGTGAGCGCCGCGGTGTCGGCGTCGATCCCGGCGACCGCCAGGGCGTCGCTCAACTCGTTCAGGCGGCCCTCCAGCTTGCTTATCTCGCGTTCGATCTGAAGGAGACTCTTCTGAGCCCGGCTATCAGCGCCGCCGGATCGGCGGCCGGCTGGCGGCCGCCCGTCTGGCTCGGGGGCAGCCGCGGCTGGCTGGTGCGAGGGAGTCGCCGCGGAATCGCTCTCCTTGGCGATTTGCCCGTCGTTACGGCGACCGAGCTTGCGTTGGTACGCGGAGTAGTTTCCGAGAAAGGCGGTGACGGTGCCGTCGTTGATCGCCCAGACGCGAGTGGCGATGCGGTCAATGAAAAACCGATCGTGGGAGACGAAGAGGATGGTGCCCTCGAAGCTGTCCAGCATAACTTCGAGGGTTTCGCGGGTACGAATATCCAGGTGATTCGTCGGCTCGTCGAGGATTAGAAAGTTTGCTTGCTTGAGGAGTAACACGGCGAGAGCCAGGCGCGATCGTTCGCCACCGGAGAGCGACTCCACGCGCTTGAACGCGTCGTCGTCGCTAAAGAGGAAGCGACCGAGGTACGTGCGCGCCGCCTCCTCTCCGATTGGCTGGGCGCTCAGAATGATCGAGAGGGGTGTGCCATCCTGAGGGAGACCTTCGTGGCCCTGGGCGTAATACCCAATCTTGACATTGGTGCCGAAGGAGAAGCGGCCGCGGAGCGGTTTTACTTCCCCGGTTACCGTGCGCAGGAGGGTGGTCTTGCCGCTTCCATTTGGTCCAACGAGGGCGACGCGGTCGCCACGTTCAACCGTCAGCTCGGGGGTTTTGACCAACTCGTGCTCGCCACCGCTATCGACGTAGCCGGCGCGCAAGGGCGAGAGTGAGAGAACCGTTCGCCCGCTGCGGAGGGCCGGATTGACGCGAAGGCTCAGCCCTTCGTGTTCCTGAGGTCGCGCGATCCGTTCGAGACGTTCGAGACGTGTTTGGCGGCCGCGCGCCTCCTTTGACCGTTGACCAGCCTTGTACTTGCGGACGAACTCCTCGGTCCTGGCGATGAACGCTTGTTGCTCTTCGTATTCCTGGAGCCGACGAGCTTCGCGTTCCTCGCGGAGGACGAGGTAGCGTGCGTATGGCGCAGGATAGTCTTCCAGGCGTCCGAAGGCGAGGTCGAACGTGCGGGTGGTGACGCGGTCGAGGAAGTAGCGATCGTGGGAGACGATGAGGCAGGCGCCGGACCAGAGACGGAGAAAGGTTTCAAGCCATTCGAGCATCTCCAGGTCGAGGTGGTTGGTCGGCTCATCCAGGAGCAACAGGTCTGGTTCGGCAAGAAGAGCCTTGGCGAGGGCGACGCGGGTCTTCTGTCCGCCACTGAGCAGATTCACGGGTTGGTCAAACTGGTCCTGAGCAAAGCCGAGACCCATCAGGACCTCGTCGGTTCGATGTTCGACATCGTACCCGCCCGAGGTTTCAAAGTGAGCTTGAAGCCGACCATACTCGGTGAGCAGGCTCTCTAGCTCTCCATCTTCCGCTTGTGCCATGCGGTGCTCGATGTCACGCATGCGCTCGGCCGCCTGGAGGGCGCTTGCGAAGGCGAGCCGGGCTTCGTCGCGGACGGTCCGCTTACTGGCGAAACGGGCCTCTTGGGGGAGGTACGTGACGCGCGAGCCGCCGGCGTGGGCAACAGTGCCGGACGATGCGTACTCGACGCCGGCAACGATCCTCAGCAGCGTCGACTTGCCAGCGCCGTTGGCGCCGACGAGCGCCGCGTGTTCGCGTTCGGCTAGCTGGAATGAGACGTCTGCAAAGACCGCTTCGGACCCAAACGTCTTGGCAAGCTCCGTAACCGCAAGAATGGTCGTGGCCGGCATGAACGGTGTTTCCTCTAACATCGGCACCGCGTGCGCGGCTCGTTGATTTATCCCTAGCTCCCAGTGCCTCCGGGACGGTTCGTGTTTCAAGTATAGCGAGGTTCAGGCGGAGACCGAGCGAATCATCTGATTGGGTATTAGCAATGGCACCGCTCGGCTGCGGCATTCTATCCGCGCAATGGTCCGAGGGGGCCAACCTTGCCCGCGCGAGCTTGTGTACGTACACTTCCGGGAGGCGAGAGGTGTCGGGTGAAGCACCGTGACGAGAAACACGGTGGCACGGGACTCCGATTGATCGTGCACGTGGAGGGGACGGGAAGTCGCCGCGCCAGCCGCCCGATTATCCAGGGGAAGGACGGAACATGAGGCCGTGGCCAGAGACAATGCGTCGAGAACGCGACGGTCAATTGACATTTGGCGGGATCGGCGTGAAGGAGATGGCGGAAAGATGGGGGACGCCGCTGTACGTGTTCGATGAGGCCACGCTGCGGGCGTCCGCTCGCCGTTTCCAACATGCGTTTCGCGCAGCCTATCCAGCGAGCGAGGTGGTTTACGCCGCGAAAGCGTACCTATCGCCGATGCTGGTCTCCATTTTGAGGGAGGAAGGATTGGGTCTCGACGTCGCGTCGGGCGGCGAGATCTATGCTGGTCTCGCTGGCGGCATGCCTGGATCGGCGATGACCTTCCATGGGAACAATAAGTCGGAGGACGAGCTGCGGCTGGCGCTGGAATCGGGCATTGGGCTGATAGTGATCGACAATGACTGGGAGATCGATCTCTTGGCGCGGTTGACCGCCGCGCGAGCAGAGCCGCAGGCGGTGTTGCTGCGGCTGAACCCGGCGATTGACGTCCACACGCACGACAAGATGAGAACAGGGTCGATCGACTCGAAGTTTGGCTTTCCGATCGCGACGGGGGACGCGGAACGGGCTGTGGCGCGGGTGAAAGGACTGCCGGGGCTGCGCTTGACCGGTTACCACGTCCATGTGGGGTCGCAGGTTTTCGACGCGTCGGTCGTCGGCCGCACTATCGAGGCGATGCTGGCGTTCAGCGCAATGACGAGCGCTCGCTATGACGTCGTTCCGGAGGTGATCAGCCCAGGCGGCGGCTTCGGCGTGACGGAAGAGGGCGCAGGTCCAGACGCCTCACCGGAGGAGTGGGCCGCGGCGGCGGCGGCGGCGATGACCTCGGGATGCAGCCGGCACGGTCTCCCTTTGCCACGAATGATCGTCGAACCGGGTCGAGCGATCGTCGGTCCGGCGGGCGTGGCGCTCTATCGAGTGGGCGCGCGAAAGGACATTGCTGGCGTTCGGACCTATGTGTCGGTGGATGGGGGGATGGCGGACAACATCAGGCCAACACTGTACGGCGCGACCTACGGAGCGGCGCTCGCCAACCGCGAGGGTCAGGGGAACGACGAGACCATAACAATCGCGGGGAAGTACTGCGAATCGGGAGATGTGCTCATCGAGCAGGTGACGCTGCCACGTCTTGAGGCAAATGATCTCGTTGCCCTGCCGATGGCTGGAGCCTATTGCCTGGCAATGGCGAGCAACTACAACATGGCAACGCGACCGGCGGTGGTGCTGGTCGGCGAGGGGCGCGTTCGCCTGATTCGACGACGCGAAACATTCGAAGACCTTCTCCGCTGTGATGTCCTGCCAGCATCTGGGGGAGAGGTTTGAGCGTTGGCTGATATTGAGGAGACAGGAGGAGGTTGCGGTCGGCGCCGATCACGTAGTAGCGTAGCGCGGTCCCGATTCGGAACAGCGAGCGTCGCTTGGGCGACGACATCCATTCCTCCGTCGGCGGGGCGCACTGGAGCCGAGGAGAAAACGGCTTCGGTTGCATTCATGCGAAGCGCCCGCAATCCATCCGGGAGCGGCGTTCGTATCAAGGATGCTTCGCGATGCACAGCGGGTGGGCCTGGGTTGACGATTCGACGACAGTCAAACGTTCAGAACGACGACGGCAGGGCAATGGCGCGGCGGACCGCTCGAACCGGGTTGCTTCTAACGGGTGGTCCGGCTGTGATAATCGGCCGCGCCGCGGGCGCGCGAGGTCGTTTGGGTTGCGCTCCGCGGTAGACAGGATCATCAGACAAGACTGGTAGGGATCCGGCGTCAACGACCGCGGGACCGCACTTGGCAGGCGAGGGAAAAGCCGTGGCTAGAGCGTCGAACGGCGAGTTCACTGACCAGGACCAGGCCGGGGAGGGGGACGGGTTGAACGACGAGTTGGGAAAGGCAACGGCGATTAACGAGCCAGCCGACGGTGCGATTGCGCTCGACGCGTTACTCGAAATGATGCCTGTTGCTGATGGGGAGCGGTCAGGGATTGACGCCCTCAGCCACCGTTTGGCCGAGTTGAGCTCGGTCTTGGCCCCGTCGTCGCCAACCTCCGTCACGGGATCGGAGGTCGAGGATGACGTCGAGCCAGCCGGCCTCGATCTGCAACCAGTGAACTACGACGTCGGCACCATCAGTCTTGATGATCCCGTCCGCATGTATTTGCGTGAGATCGGGCGGGTTCCGTTACTGACGGGAGGCCGCGAGGTCGAGCTCGCGATGGCGATGGAGCGAGGCGAATACCTGATTCTCAAACGAACGCAACTGCGAGACGACTTTGGGACCGATCCCGAAGCGGACGTGATCGGGAGGGCTATCTACCACTCCTTTCGCGCGAGCTGGCCTTTGGTGACGGAGCTCTACTCGCAGGTGCACAGCCGGAACCGCTTACCGCCGAAGTCGCTGTGCTTGAAGCGTGTCCTGCCATTGACCCAAGTACCCGAGGACGCGGTCAGCGCTGTGTGCCATCAACAGGGGGTCACCGCCGAGGAGCTTGAGGAGTCGCTGCGACTGCGCACCGTTGAGTGGGATCTGCTGCCGCTGGCGATCCAGAATTTGATCCGGGACACGGAAGAGTGGCCGGAGGATAGTCAAGTCGATCAAATCTGTCGCGACCAGCTTTCACGGTTGCAGCGCCGGTGGGAAGAGCAGGTCGAGGCGGGGACGAAGGCGAAGGTCGCTTTGACTGAGGCGAACCTGAGGTTGGTTGTCTCCGTAGCGAAAAAGTACGTGGGTCGTGGTATGTCGATGCTCGATCTCATCCAAGAGGGGAATCTTGGGCTGATCCGAGCCGTCGAGAAGTTTCAACATCATAAAGGCTACAAATTCAGCACGTACGCGACGTGGTGGATCCGTCAAGCGATCACGCGGGCGATCGCTGACCAGGCGCGGACGATCCGCATCCCAGTCCATATGGTGGAGACGATCAACCGATTGATCCGAACCTCCCGACGATTGCAACAAGAGCTCGGCCGGGAACCAACGTCGGAGGAAATCGGGGCTGAGATGCAGCTGGAGCCAGATCGGGTGCGTGAGATCATCAAAATCTCGCAGGAGCCGGTTTCGCTCGAGATGCCGATTGGCGAGGAAGAGGATAGCAATCTCGGAGACTTCATCGAGGATCATAAGGTGCTCGCACCGGCGGACGCCGCATCCCGCCAGATGTTGAAAGAGCAGATGGACGATGTGCTCGGCACGCTCTCCGAGCGAGAGCGCCAGGTTTTAGCGATGCGCTTCGGATTGGACGACGGTCGGACGAGAACCCTGGAGGAGGTCGGTAAAGCCTTCGGGGTGACGCGCGAGCGAATCAGGCAAATCGAGGCCAAAGCGTTGCGAAAACTTAGACATCCCAGCCGCTCAAAGAAGCTCAAGGACTATCTGGACTGAAGCTTGGCGGTTTCAAGCAACTCCGCTGAAGCCGACCGCTCCGCTGGCCACACTGGCCGCGCGGCATCCGGTGTAGTCTTGTCCAGACCGCTCCGCCACATTGGCGCGGCGTTCCCTCACCTGAGAATCAAGGATCGATGGGAGAGACCGAGTGCTCGTTGACGGAGCGCGAATTTACGCGAAAGCCGGTGACGGCGGAAACGGCTCATCGTCGTTCCGGCGCGAGAAGTACGTCCCGAGAGGCGGTCCCGATGGGGGTGATGGCGGCCGAGGCGGCGACGTCGTCCTTCGCGTAAAGCCCAACCTGACGAGTCTCCTGCCATTTCAGTACAACCAGCGCTTCAAAGCAGACGACGGCGGCAACGGCATGAAGCGGCAGAAACATGGAAAAGCTGGCGCCGATCGTTTCGTCGACGTGCCGCCAGGGACGATGGTTTGGAGCGACGAAGCCGGCGACCTCCTCGCCGATTTGACAGAGCCTGGAGACGAGGTCGTGGTGGCTCAGGGAGGAAAGGGGGGACGCGGCAACGTTCACTTCAAATCAGCGGTGCGGCAGGCGCCGAAGCTGGCGGAACTCGGGGAGCCGGGAGGAGAACGATGGCTCCGGCTCGAGCTCCGGCTGATCGCCGACGTCGGTCTGGTTGGATTGCCGAATGCAGGCAAGTCGACGCTCTTGGCGGCCGCTTCGGCGGCGCGGCCGAAGATCGCGGATTACCCGTTTACCACGTTAGAGCCGAATCTTGGAGTGGTCGAGGTTGGTGGGAAAGGGGGTGAATCCTTCGTTCTTGCCGACATTCCGGGATTGATCGAGGGCGCGGCGTCGGGGTCAGGTCTCGGTCATGAGTTCCTGCGACACGTGACGCGGACCAAGCTGCTCATTCACGTTGTGGACGCGTCTGGGGGACTTGAGGAGAGGAATCCGCTCGACGATTTCCAGACGATCGCCCGTGAGCTGTCCGCTTACGATCCAATTTTGGCGACGAAGCCGACGCTCGTCGCGCTCAACAAGATTGATCTTCCCGAAGCTCAGGAACGAGCGCGAGAGCTCCGCGCCGTGCTCGGTGATGAGGGCCAAGCGATATTCAATCTCTCGGCGGCCACGGGCGAAGGTGTCTCCAGTTTGATGAACGCGACGGCCCAGACGCTCAGGGATTTAGCCGAGGAAGACGAGATTAAGGAAAAGCCGCAGGGGCGGCGTCGATATACTCTGGCGTCGGTCGACGATCGGTCGTGGCATGTGGAGCCTCAACGGTTGAATCGATTTGCGGTGATAGGTGTTGGCATGGAGCGGCTGACGAGGATGACCGATTTTGCGAACGACGACGCGGTCGAGCGTTTTCAACATGTTCTTGACAAGAGCGGTGTGAGTGAAGAGTTGACCCGGCTCGGTGTCGAACAAGGAGACTTGGTGGACATCGGCGGGCATGAGTTGGTCTGGGGAGAGGCAGAGGAACCCGTTCCGGCGCACCGAAGCCGAAGCCGCCGGGTACGGTGACGGACCAAGGCGGTGGGGTACGTGTGGATGCGCGCGGACGGCGTTACGATGCGTTAACGTCCGTCCGGCAACTCCGCCGGGACGCTGGACCGCGGATCTAGTGACGAGACAGTTGTGGGGGACTCGTGGCTGCCATCAGGCGGGGATGAGACCAGTCCCGTGTAGGCGCCGCGATACTCTGGTGGGAGCATCGTGGCGATGGTCGCCATCATGATATCCGTCGCTTGTGCGGCCGATTGCTTGTGCCCTTCCAGCTCACGCTCCAGCGTAAATGGTGCGCCGAAGCGTATGTGGACGCCAGACTGACGCTGATGTTGCGCGGAGGCTTCAGTTCTGGCCCTTGTGCCGTTGAGGGGAAGTCGTTCGGAACCGGTGATGGTGAACGGGAGGATCGGCACACCGGAGCGGAGCGCTAAGAGCGATGCGCCGGGATAGGCTTGACGAAGCGAGCCGGTGGTGCTTCGCGTTCCTTCCGGAAAGATGCCGACCGCGATCTCTTGCGTGAGGGTCATCTCGGCGCGCCGGATGGCCGCACGGTCAGCTGTGCCACGGTCGATCGGAAATGCGCCGACTCGCCGAATAAGCCAACCGATGACGGGAACCGCAAAGAGTTCCTTCTTCGCCATGAAATGAAGCGGCCGAGGGAAGGCAATCGAGACAAGCACGGGGTCGGCGTTGTGTAGGTGGTTGCCGACAACGATGACTGGGCCAGATCTTGGTACGTGGTTCAGTCCCTCGATTTTCAGCCTAAGGAGAGGCGCCAGGACGATGATGAGGATTGCCCGCACGGCACGGAAAGGCAGTCCCCTCAAGGTCCCGCGGCTGAGGTCGATGCCGGGCATGGCGGAAGTGGGCTTGCCGGTCACGGGCGCGAGCGGGAACCGGCCGTGGGGAGAGTTCTCCCTGCCTGAGCGTTGGCGACAAGGTCCTCCAACTGGCTGACGACGGCATCGACGTCGCGATCGTCGGTCGAAATGACGAACGCGTCGGGAGCGACGCGTAGCGGAGCCACGAGGCGACCGGTGTCGAGCTCGTCGCGACGTTTCAAGTCTGCGACAACGTCGTCATACGAGAGGGATTCGCCGCGATTGAGTAACTCCTGGTGGCGACGACGGGCGCGCTCTTGAAGGCTAGCCTCCAAGAAGACTTTCACGCCCGCGTCCGGGACCACAACCGTGCCGATGTCCCGTCCGACCATGACGACGGGACCGCGCGAGGCAATGCGCCGTTGGATCGGTAACAGCGCCGCCCGAACCTCCGGATGTGCCGAAACTTCGGACACCGCCGCCTCGACATCCGCGTCGCGAATGGGCCAGGTCACGTCCTCGCCGTCGAGATGGACATCGTAGAGCCGCCCATCAGGCCGCGAAGGGGGCGTGACATCGATATGTCGACGCGACGCAAGCCGGGCAAGAGCGGGCCCCGCCGCGAATGACACCTTGTCTTGGATCGCGGCAAGCGTCAAAGCCCGGTAGAGGGTCCCTGTGTCAAAGAGCATGGCACCGATACGATCCGCCAAAGCCTGTGCTACCGTCGACTTGCCGGCGGCCGCCGGCCCGTCAACCGCGATCACGCCTCGATGATCATCCGGCGTGAGATGATGAGTCAGGATGGGAATTCCCCTTTCGTTCCCAAGAAGCTAGGTGAGGCGTCATGCGGCGGAGTGGCGGCGGCGTCCCCTTTTGAACGATTTCGTGGAGTCCAAACGTGAGTCGCTGGAAGGTGACTTCTGGTCGTCATCGCGAGGATTCCTACGATCATCGAGTGATGAGTCAGTTTGCATACGGGTGGGAACTCGACTTCGACCGCGGGCGTGCTTAGTACGGTCATCGTCGCTTCGTCGTTCAATTGGATGGTTGCCGTTGTGCCGATCACGGTCTCCCCGTTCAGTTCGGGCCATCGGAGAACGTGGCGGCCGGTTGGGGGAACGCGAGCGGTTCGTCCGGCGGCCGGAGTCGACGTCGCCGCGGTCTGGATGGCGCTCCTTCCGCGGTTGGTTGGTGTTCTTGGACGACGCGTGACCATTAGCGCTTCGTTTACCCGCGCGCCGCCCGCCGTGGACGGCCGAAGACGTCGGTGGACCTGAGGCAGCGTCGATCGTTGGTTGTTGAACGCGACCATGAGATGACTTCGGCGTCGCGTGGCGCCTGTCCATTACCTGAGCGGCAGTCGACTGTCCTTGGCGATACTGTTTCGGGCCGGACCGGTGCCGATCGAGCGCCGGCTGGACGCGGGTCGAGCCGGAGTCCCGACCTTCGTGGGGAGGTCGATTGGAGGACGGATGGACGGGTGCCGGTTGGCTCCCTTTGTTCACCCGCTGCGACCGTGGAATGCCGGGAGGTCGATACGGAGGCGACGGGACGCCGGAGACGGTCCCAGACGGGTGGCGCGGGGGACGACGATCGCTCGAGACACGGTCGAGGTGCAGAGCCTCGAACAGAGTCGACCGCTCACCCGGGCTCAACTCGCGCCAGGAACCGGGCGCAATGCCGCTCACCGAGAGCGGACCGAGGCGTTCACGATTCAGCGCGGCGACCGGTATGGCAACCGCGTCCATCATGCGACGCACGACGTGGTAGCGTCCTTCGTGAATGACGATTTTCAGGAGCCAGCCATCCCGAGTTTCCCGCAGAATGCGGCACTCGTCGGGTGCGGTTGTTCGTCCATCGAGCGTGATACCATCCCGGATCTGCTGGAGTTGGTGTTCCATCGGACGCTTCGGCGTCAGAACGTGATACTCCTTCGCTAGCTCATAGCGGGGATGCATCACCCGGTCCGCGAGATCCCCATCGTTGGTGAGAAGGAGCAACCCCTGGGTGTCGCGGTCGAGGCGACCGACCGGGTACATGCGCTCGTTGACTCTAACGAGCTCCATGACGGTACGCCGACCCCGCTCGTCGCTGGTGGTGGTGATGTAGCCTGATGGCTTATTCAGGAGAATGTACCGGAACGGTTGAGGACGTAGCTTCTTGCCGTCGACGCGAACATCGGGATGGTCGGAAGGAATCTTTGTTCCTAACTCGGTTATGACTTGACCACCCACGGTGACGCGGCCGGCGCGAATGAGTGTTTCGGCGTGGCGCCGAGAGCCAGCGCCGCGCGCGGCAAGCACCCGTTGTAAGCGCTCTTCGGTCACGATGTTCTATCTCCCGATGGTGTCGAAAGGGGCGGCCGCCGTCAGCTGATAGGGGCTGGCCGCGGGAAACAGGCCAATTGGCCCCGTGAAGGACGGCGAGGTTTGCCGCGGGCGTGAGCGCCGGTTAGCCGCTTCCCGGCGCCTGAAGGACTGTCCTTTGAGTCAGGAGATCGGGTCCAACAAAGAATAGCACCTTGCCGACCTCTTCATTCGCCTTGCGGGGCGGACCAAGCTGCAGACGGTACCGGAGATCGTCAAGGTGGGCGGTCGGCACCACAACCATCGGGCCTGGTGAAAGAGTCGTTTGCCATACTGAGAGCTCTTCGTCGAGATGGTTTACCGCGCCCGGCGCGGAAGGATCAAGCCACTGGAAGTCGTTGGGAATCGCGGCTAGGATCGCGCGGGCATCATTGAAACGGGCCGGGCTCTCGAGAATATCGGCCTCATTCGGCTCAGCCGTACTTCCAAGGACGACTGAGATGACGCGATTCGATCCAAACATCGCCGAGGAGATCAAGCAGCCGCCAGCTTTGGGCGTTGTTCCGGTTTTTACCCCTTGGACGAGACCCTCGAGCAGGAGATCGTCGGTGGTATTGACGGGATAGCCGCCCGGTCGCTTCTTCGACGCGAGGACCGCGGTGGACGAACCGACGATTTGAGCAAAGAGCGCCTCCTTCATCCCCATGGCCGCGAGGATCGCGAGGTCGCGAGCGGAGGAGAAATGATCCTGCTCGTCTAGCCCAGTCGGGTTCGAGAAATGCGTATTTGACAAGTCGAGTGACGTCACGAGGGCGTTCATTTCACCGACGAAGGCGGCAAGGGGATCGCCCCCGTTTGCCGGGTCGCCTCCGGGTAGGGATGCGCCGACGTGACGCGCTAACGCCCGCGCCGCATCGTTGCCGGAGGGGATGAGCAGACCATAAAGCAGATCGCGGACGGTCAGCGTGTCACCAACTTCGAGACCAACCTGGGACTCGGAGGTGTCGGCGAGGTCTGTTTCTTCAATCACGACCGTGTCGTCAAGGTTGCCCTTTTGAAGGACGACGAGCGCGGTCGCTACCTTGGTCAGGCTGGCGGGAGCCCGGCGGTCGTCGGCGTTCACGGCATACAACTCGGTGCCGACGGTTGCGTCGAAGACGTACGCCGCCTTCGCCGAAAGGGGAGGGGGTGGCAAGCCTGGGAACGACGGAAGCGGATTCGCTGGCGATGTGGCCGCAGGCTCCGAGGCGGCGACGCTAGGATGGGCGCGAGCGTGCGGCGCGAGGAGGGACGGCGTAAGAAGGAGGAATAGAAACAAGGCAAACGCCCGTCTACTCCAGAGAATCGGCCGCCCAGCAGAATGCGCCCGTCGATATCGCGATGTGCGGCGCGCGTAAGTCTTCAAAGTATCGAGAGTATACGTTTAGGGGGCCACAATTCGCGAGGTGCGGCACACGGTCGATGCCGACCAAAAGGGGTAAGGTAGACTGATAGGGACGTTTATCGACGCTGACGATCGCGCGGGTGGCGCCACCGACCAGCAATGGCGCAGGGCAACCTCCTCCGTGGGCTCAGACGGGAATCTTGATGACGCGACTGGCGGCGATCGGTGACCTTCACATTCGTATAGGCGGCACGGAGCAGCTTCACACGGAGCTATCCGCCTTGGGTGACACCGTTGACGCGTTGGTCGTAGCTGGGGATATCACCGACGGAGGTCGTCTCGCGGAGGCGGAGCAGGCAGCGGAACTCTTGGGAAGCGTGCCGGTGCCGGTAATTGCCGTTTTGGGCAATCACGACCTGCGATCGTTGCGGCGATCAGCGTTTCGCCGGACCCTGGAGCGCGCAGGTGTGACGATTCTCGACGGCGAGGCAACGGTGCTCGTGGGTAAGTCTGGGAGACGGATCGGCTTTGCCGGGGTGGGTGGAAGCGGCGGCGGATTTTGGCCAGTCGAGGGTCCCGACGCCTTGCACAGCCGCGCCTTTAAGGCCCTCGCGCTTCGAGCGCGCCGGGAGGCGGCGCGGCTCGACATCGCGCTCAGTCAGCTCGACGCCGACGTGCGGATCGCCGTCACGCATTTTGCTCCGACGAGCTCCACGCTCGGAACGGAGCCGATCGCGAAATACTGGATGCTGGGCAACTGTGAGCTGGGTCGGGTAATCGATCGCCATGCGGTCGACCTGGTGCTTCATGGGCACGCCCACCACGGCAACCCACTCGGGTGCACGGTTGGAGGCACTCCGGTGCGGAATGTCTCATTCGCGGTCAACGGCGGTGTGGTGATCCACGAGTTCTCAGCGGTGTCCGATCATCGCTGCCGACGGTTACCGCTGACCACAACGGGGCTTTCGGCGTGAAGTTGGCGCAGCCGGGCACCGTCGCGGCGCGAGCGATACGCGGCGCGGCGGGGAGCCCGATCCGTCTCGACCTCCTTGGGAATCCATACGGGCCTTCGCTTCACGTCTTCGACGCTCTAGGTGGGTGCGATGAGCTTTACCTGCCGGCGGAAGTACGAGCCGTCTCACTCCAGCGCCGGCTCGCTGAGACGCTCGGGGTGCCGCCCAGTTGGCTTTTTTTGGCGAACGGGCTGGAGGAGCTCGTTGGGCTGATCCTGCTCTGGCGGCAAGAACGCGGACCGATCGTGCTCGGACCGCCGTCGACGGGGGCGTACGGCAGAATCGCGCGCGCGCATCGATGCGACGTCGTCATGGTCCGGCGGGGGCCGTCGTTCGGTTTAGAACTCGACGTCGAGACCGCCGCGGAGCTTCCTACTTCGTCTACCGCTCTAATTGACTCCCCGAACGATCCGACCGGAAATGTTCTGGGATCGCAAGAGACCGTGCGCCTGGCGCGAGCGTGTGACCTCGTTGTTATTGATGAGCGACATGGTGAGTACACCGGTCGCACGCTGCTGCCGCTGGTACGCGAATTCGACAATTTGCTGATCTTGCGTTCGTTCGAGACGTGGGCTGGTCTTGCGGGTCTGCCACTGGCGTTCGCGGTCGGGCCCCCAAAGCTGATCGCGGAGTTGTCCTCAGTCTGCTCCGGTGACGGACCGGCCATGGGTGCGGTGGTAGCGGCGGCGGCGACACTCGACGACCTTGCCTATGTGCGCGCCACGGTGAGCCGGGTACGCGAGGAACGGTCGCGGCTCTACCGGATGCTCCGGAAACTCAATATGCTGCGGCCGTTCCCCTCGCTGGCGAATTTTGTCGCGGCGCGTGTCGAGCGAGGCGGTGCGGACCGCATTTCCCGTGAGCTGGCGGACCGCGACATTCTGGTGCATCGTCCGATTGATTGCGGACTTGAACACTTCATCAGGGTGAGCGCGACGCGACCGGAACAGACCGACGCGCTGAAGCGGGCGCTGGTCGAAATCGCGGCGGGCCTCTGATAGTCGGACCGCACACGCGGCTCCCGCTACTCGCCAGCGATCGCGGCTCGCTGCGCCTCGAAAAGGCGGCCGAGACCTGTGGCCGCGACCGAGAGCAGGGCATCGAGCGTAGTGGCCGAAAATGGAGCTTGCTCTGCCGTGCCCTGGAGCTCGACGTATCCGAAACGATCGGTCATGACGACGTTGACGTCGACCTCGGCGCCGCGGTCCTCGTCGTAATCGAGATCAAGGAGCACGGTCTCTCGGACAACACCAACGCTTACCGCTGCAACCCCGGCCTTCATTGGGTTGCCACGGAGCGCCTTTTTTGTCTGGAGTCCGGCGATGGCGAGACTCAAGGCAACGAAGCCGCCTGTGATCGCCGCGCAGCGGGTGCCGCCATCGGCCTGAAGAACATCGCAGTCCACGATAAGCTGTCGCTCACCGAGGGCACGGAGATCGATCACCGCGCGGAGCGACCTGCCGATCAACCGCTGAATCTCAACGGTTCTGCCACCTTGCTTGCCGGCGACCGCCTCTCGCGGACTCCGCTGGAGCGTGGAACGTGGCAGCATGCTGTACTCAGCGGTGACCCAGCCGGTACCCCGGCCGGCCATCCAGCGGGGAACGCGATCCTCAACCGTGGCCGCGCAGAGCACATGGGTACTACCGAGCTTGATGAGAGCCGATCCTTCCGCGAACGGGACCGCGCCTGTCTCGATCGAAAGCGGGCGAAGCTCGTCGGGTTCCCGACCGTTGGTTCGGTTGGTGGGCATCGTTCGTCGTCTCCGATCGTTTGAGCGGCGGGGAGGAATGCGCTGGACTCGATTGGAACGCGACACGTTGCATGACCCGCTACCCTGTTCTGCCGCTTGCCAGCCTACCCGCGGGGTGACCGCGAGACCGCCCGCGTTGGGTCGTTATCGCGGCGTCTCCGATGCTTCGACATAAATCGCTCGAATGCGCTCTAGGCGTTCGGCCACAGTCGCTTCGAACCCGCGATCGGTGGGATTGTAGTAGCGGTGCGTGTTGACATTCTCGGGTCGGTTTTTTTGAGCGACGACCGCGCCGTCGTAATCGTGTGCATATTTGTAGCCGTCGCCATATCCCTGATCTCGCATGAGGCGGGTCGGCGCGTTCCGCAGATGGAGCGGTACCGGGTCGTTGCGCGTAGACGAGACATCATCTTGAGCGGCCTGATAGGCGCGGTAGACGGCGTTACTTTTCGGCGCTTGGGCGAGATATGCGACGAGTTGCGCGAGGGCGAGCGCCCCTTCCGGCAACCCGAGAAAGTGGATGGCTTGCTGAGCGGCGATCGCGAGGATGAGGGCCTGGGGGTCGGCGAGTCCAATATCTTCGCTCGCGAAGCGGACGAGGCGGCGCGTGACGTAGAGGGGATCGTCGCCTCGCTCAAGCATGCGCGCCAGCCAATAGAGGGCGGCATCAACGTCGGAGCCACGCAGGGTCTTGTGGAGGGCTGAGATGGCGTCGTAGTGGTCATCGCCGCTCTTGTCGTAGGTGGCGGCGCGGCGCTGGGCCGCCTCGGCCACGATGCTCGGCGTTATCTCGCCGGCAGATTCGTAACCGACCCCGGTGGCGGCGAACTCAAGGGTGTTGAGCGCGAAGCGGGCGTCGCCGTTGGCGACGTTGGCTAGAAGGACGAGGGCATCGTCCGCGATGGTCACCTGGCGGCTACCGAGTCCTCGGTCGGGGTCGGCGAGGGCGCGGCGCACGAGCGCACGGATGTCCTCGTCGGTCAGGGCCGCGAGGACGACGACACGCGATCTGGAGAGAAGGGGGGCGTTGACCTCAAACGAAGGGTTTTCGGTGGTGGCGCCGATCAGAATGACCGTGCCATCTTCGACGTGCGGCAGAATCGCGTCCTGCTGGGCTTTATTGAAGCGGTGGATTTCGTCGATGAAGAGAACGGTGCGCTGGCCCTGCATGCCGAGCCGGTCGGATGCCTCCTTGATGACGAGCCTAAGGTCGGCGACGCCCGCCGAGACGGCGCTGACACCGGAGAAGTGAGCGGAGGTCGTTGCGGCAATGATTCGGGCGAGGGTCGTTTTCCCGGAGCCAGGTGGCCCCCATAGGATGAGCGATGAAAGCTGGTCGGCTTCAATGGCGCGTCGGAGTAGCGTGTTCGGCCCGATGATTTCGCGATGGCCGATCAGTTCATCGAGGGACCGGGGTCGCATTCGTGTCGCTAAGGGAGCGCGCTGGCTCAATTGCGACTGACGGGAGGCCTCGAAGAGATCCGCGGCGGCGGGATTAGGCATTGGTCAAGGTGTCCACCCGAGCATTAATCTCGGCCATGCGACGTTCGACCTCATCACGCGAAAACACGCGAAGCTCCTCCATGTCTTCGAGGAGGTCCTCCAGGCGATCCAGCTCGGCGATGAGACCCTGGATGAGGCGATCGGTCGATTCCACTGGCTCGGGCGTGGCTGCCTCCATAGGAGCGACCTCAGGCCGTGACAGCGAGAATAACGAACGCGGCGAGGCTGACCAGGCCGAATTCGACAAGGTCACGGGTGCGGAGGACCGAGCGTTGCGTTCGCGCGAGCAGCACGCCAGAGGCAAGGTAGAAGCAGACAAGGAGAATGGCGCCGCCGGTCCAACCGTGAGTTTGCCACCAGTTCAAACCTAACGCGGCCTCGGCGATGGCCCAGCCTGCTAGCGCGGCATAGAGAAGACGGATCTCTCGTGACGCCGTTCCGCGCTCAAGGGTTTCCAACGTCAGCAGACCACCGATCAAGCCGACGAGGATAGCGAGAACTGGTGTCCCCATTTTGTTGAGATAGACGGCACCGAGAGCGAGAAAAGCGACGGCGTGGATAACCAACGTGTGGATCGTGGTCGCCGCCCGCTGTGTCGAATCGCCCGCATCGTCGAGGAGATCCCGCGCGAAAAGGGCCCCGGCATTGCCGAGGAAGGCGATCAGGGGACCCGCGACGATCATGGTGGCGTTGTGATAGGTGGCGACCAGGAGGATTGCCGCGACGGTGGCGACGGCGGGAACGGTCCAGGCGGTTGGAAGGGAACCGTCAGGTCGCTCTCGGCCGACAGCGGCCGCGGCTTGGGCGGCGATGCGATCGGCATAGATTGCGCCGCCGATCGCGGTTACCACGGCGACAGCGGCCATGACCCAGAAAAACGGTTTGGTCGTTTGGGCGATGGGCAGCTTGCTGCCGTTTGAGTCGCCGGCTGCATAGAACCCGAGGATGAGCACCAGGGCCGCGACGACAGCTGAAATTATGAGCCCAAGACCGGAGCCGGGTTGCTGGACCGCTTGAACGCCGGCGCCGGGCGGACCAGGGTCTGGGCGGCTCGCCCCGATTGGTTGGGTAGGATCAGGCGATAGGAGAGGTGCCCCGCCGAGATCGGTGGTTGGGTTACTGACGGACGTGCGCTCGCTCGGTCTGAGGTCGCTACCCGTCGGCGAGCCCGCTGAGGCGTCTGGGACCAATCCGCCGCTCCTCCCCGCATCCCCCGTGAAGCGAGAGCCCATGGCGCCCATCCCTTCCCTGTCCGTACGCATCCTACCGGGAAACGGTCGCCAATGCCAGAAAGCTGGCGTCGTCGTTTCCAGCGAACGAGCTGACCGGTTTCGTCAGTGCGCCCCGGCTCCATCAAGGATTTCGCGCCAAGCCGACAGCAGATGCTCGAATGGAATGGCACCCTGGCGCAGTTCTCGCAAATCCGTTCCCGTGAACTGCACGACGGTCGAGGGCACGCCCTGGGGCACCGGACCGCCGTCGAGCACGATATCTAGGTCGTCTCCAAACGCCGCGGCGACTTCGTCGGCCGTGGTTGCCGGGGGACGACCCGCCTTGTTGGCGCTCGTCGCGGCAATGACACCTCCGGCCCGTTCGATCAGTTCGAGGGCGAGGAAATGGTTCGGGACGCGAAGACCCACCGAATGGTGCCGACCGACCACTTGGGAGGGTAGCGCCTGCTGGGTGGGGACGACAATCGTGAGTGGTCCCGGCCAGTAGCGCGCGGCAAGCGTGACAACTCTCGGATCGATCGCAGTCGCCATGTGATGAAGGTCGGCCGCGGCCGCGAGGAGAATTGGGAGGGGCTTGCCCGGTGGGCGACCTTTCAGGGCAAAGATACGGTCCAGGGCGTCGGGATGGGCGAGGGACGCGGCCAAGGCATAGACGGTGTCGGTCGGAAATGAGACGACACCTCCAGAGACGAGCCGGTCGGCGGTCCACTCGATGGCCTGGGGCGCCGTGGGATCGAGGACGAGCAGCCGCCGCTCCCCGGGGGCGATCGGGAGGAGGTGAGCGTCAGCGGCCAGAGCGGCGTGGTCGAGCGGGGAACGGCTAGGATTATCAATCATGGGAGCGGTCCGGTTGCGCCATGGTGCGAGCTTCGCCAGCGTAGCGCGTCGTTCTGTGTCCTATCCAGACCATGATAAAGGCTACCGTGGTGCCTCCTGTTCAGGGGGCGAACAAGCCATCAAAGCGCGGACTTGATCTGAGCAGCCAGAACCGGCGTGATTCCGGGAATGCTGAGGAGTTCCTGCTCGGAGGCGTCCTTGACCGCCTTGAGTGTCCCGAAATGGCGAATTAACGCCTTCTTTCGCTTGGGACCGATACCCGGGACGTCATCGAGCCGAGAATGGAAGGTCGCCTTCGAGCGGCGCTGTCGATGAAACGAGACGGCGAATCGGTGTGCTTCATCCCGGACGCGCTGGACGAGGAACAAGGCCTGCGCGTCGCGCGGGAGGACGATCGAGTCGCCGCGGCCAGGGAGGAAAAGCTCTTCGTTCTCCTTGGCGAGGCCCACAATCGGTTGACTCGATACATCAAGCTCGCGGAGAACCTCTAACGCGGCGTTCAACTGCCCCTTACCACCGTCGACGATGACGAGGTCGGGGAGGCTCGTCCACTTGCCCGTGCCTCCTTCATCGGCCTCCGCGGCGCGGCGGAACCGCCTGCGGATCACCTCTTGCATCATCGCGAAGTCGTTGCTGCCTTCGACGGTCTTGATGGTAAAGCGGCGGTACTCTTTCTTGGCGGGTCGGCCGTCCTCGAAGACAACCATGCTCGCGACGGGATTCGTGCCTTGAAGGTTCGAAATGTCGAAGCACTCGATGCGCCGCGGGAGGCGAGGAAGATCGAGGGCGTCGGCCAACTCGGCCATGGCGCCCGCCATTTTTTGTTCGTCCGAGAGGAACTTGAGTCGACCCTGTTCAAGATTCTCGACCGCGCTCTTGGCAACCATCTCAACCAGACCGCGTTTCTGGCCGCGGCGGGGCACGACGGTCTCGACCTTATGACCGCGACGCTGGCGTAGCCACTCGGTTACGAGCTCGATCTCCGCGCCTGGCAGCGGGTGCTGGAGGAGGAGGGTTGGGGGGACAACGGCGGCTTCGGCGTAGAACTGGGTCACGAATCCGGAGATGAGCTGCTCGGGGCGATCCTCGACCGCAGCGCGCAGCGGAAAGTATTCGGAACCAAGAATTTTGCCGTTGCGCAGGAACCCGACTTGGACACCGGCGTCGCCACCGGCTCCTTGGGCGACGGCGATGATGTCGGCATTGGTGCCGTTCGGGCTGACGATTTTTTGTCGCTCGACAACATGCTGGACGGAGCTAATGCGATCCCGGAGCTCGGCTGCTCGCTCAAAGTTCCAGGCATCGGCGGCCTGGGCCATCTCTTCTTCCAGAGGAGCGATGATCTCCTCGGCGTGGCCATTGAGAAAGAGTGTCGTACGGTCGATGGCCTCCATGTAGGTGGCGTGGTCAACGGCGGAGATACAGGGAGCGGTGCATTGATGAAGATGGTAGTAGAGGCATAGATCGTCGTGACCGGTAATCTTTTTGTCGCATTTTCGATAGGGAAAGAGGCGGTTGAGGAGATTGAGGGTGCGGTATGCGGCGCCGGCTGAAGTGTAAGGACCGAAGTAGCGGCCGCCGTCCTCGCGGATCAATCGGGTCAAAATAACGCGGGGCCATTGCTCAGCCGTGATCTTGATGTAGGGATACGTCTTACTGTCCTTCAGCATGACGTTGTACTTCGGCTGGTACCGCTTGATCAGCTCGTTTTCGAGGATTAGGGCCTCAGTGGCGGTATCAGTGCGAATGACTTCAAAGTCGGTGACGTGGCCGACCAACTCTCGCGTTTTCGGGTCGAGGCCGCGGGTGGACTGGAAGTACGAACGAACGCGATCGCGCAGCCGGATCGCCTTCCCGACGTAGATGACCGCGCCGGAATCGTCCTTCATCAGGTAGACGCCAGGCGAGGGCGCGAGTGCGCGCAGGCGGGATGAGAAGTCGGGGCGGTTGTTGACCATCACGGAGGAAGTATAGCGGCCGCGACCCGAGGTAAGGAAGGCCTTGGAACGAGAGAGGGAAGAGGCAGAGAGGGGAAGAGGAGAGGAGTACGGGATCACGGCCGAACGTGGGCCGCGAGGTAGATACGACTCCGGTTATCGCTGTCAGCTAGTCCTCCGTTTCGCCTTGCCGGAGGGAGCGACGTGAGAGGTTGGAAAAGTCCGAGGTCGATGTGTGGGTTAGCGGCGGAACCCAAGGGAGCGGACGACGTACCAGAAGAGGAGCGAGATCGAGGCGAACAGCGTGAGGGCAGCGGCAACATGTTGATCGGTGCGGAACGAGCGAAGAACGTTCGACGTGTTGTAGAGGATGGCTCCCGCGGCGAAGGCCACCATCGCGAGGGAGAAGCCGAGGCCGAGGCTGAACCCAAAGAGAATACTGGCGATGATAAGACCCAGAGCGAGAAAGCCGCCGAAGGTGAGGGCCGAGCGCAGAATTGAGAAGTCGCCTCGTGTCGTCACAGCGACGAACGTGAGACCGGCAACAAGGAGGAGCGTAATCACGCACGACGAAGCGAGCACGTCGGACAGGCCCTGGGCGGCCACTCCGAGCAGCAGAGGTAGGAAGAGAAGGGATTGGGCTACGACCGCAAGCGTGAGACTGAGGTATTGACGCGATACCGAGGAAGATGATCGGGCCCAACGGTTGGCGACCGACGAGACGCCCATGAACGCGGCGAGCGTCAGGAGCCAGTTGTAACCGTCCGTCATGCGATGAGCGAGGGTTCGTGCCGCCGGCGAATGGAAGAGCAAGGCATCGAGGGAGACGACGGCCAAGATCGCGCAAGCGAGATGAACGTAGGTGCGCCGAAGAAACAGAGTTCGCTCACCCGGCTGCGCGGTGTGCGCTGGAACAGGAAGGGTACCGACAGTCATTGCGGTCTCCGGTTGGGATGGTTGAAAGGGCAACTCACTGATAGAAGTCACGCATCTCAGATGCCACCAGGCGGGGTTGTGGACATTCGATGCGATCGGGGCGCATACCTGGGTTGAAGGTTCAAAGACTGGTGACGGTTGAGCGACCAGCCGCTGGTGATTACGTGGTGGAGGTCGATGCATCTCCGCCAGACGTAATGCCGAGACGTTGTTGGGCGCGCTCGACCAGGCGATCAAGGAATGCCGACGCCCCGACCGGTGCGTCCGGTGTGCGGATCACGAGCTGGTCAGGAAGACGCACGCCGAGGTCGATCTCGGTGGCGCGTTGCACGACCGGGTCTTCCCAGGGGCCGACGACGGCGTCGTGACCGAGCACTGGAGGAGGCGCGAGCGCAAGCCACAGAAGCTCAGCGGCGACAATATCGGTCGTGACGATCGAGATTGGAGTTTCCTCGTAGTCTCCGATCAACAGTACGAGACGGGGTCGAAGGGCGAGCGCGATCTCGGCGGCGACCCCGGAGTGAGAGGCGTCGAGGAAGCTCGCGAGGCGTTGCCGGGGATGAGCGAAGCTAGCTAACGCCTGGATTGGTCGAAGTTTCCTCATTCCGACGGGTCCAGGAAGCGAGGAAACGAGATAGCGTGTCGCGCCAGCGACCTGACGAGGGATACGGACGGGGTCGCGACGCTCCGCGAACTCGGGTAGGTGAATAGGCACCCAGTCGGTTCGGTCCCAAAAACGTCCCCGCCAGCCGGGGACATCAGGCGAAATCATGACGTTGCCGCATACCTCTCGCCCGCGATCGGCGAGGCCCTGCGATAGCATGTTGGCGGTCTCCCTGACGGAGGAATGACGCAAAGACCGCGGGACGAGAATCGCTGAAGGGTTAGGGCCAGTGCAGGGCACATCGACGAATGCGAAGTCGAGCGTCGCTTTGACGGCAGACCTGGGGGAATCACCGCTGACGATGGCGACCTCAATGCGCGGGAGGACGGGATCCGTTGGTCTGAAACGTTCATTGAACATGCTCAATCGGGACCCAGGATGATCGCGGCGAGCCGTTGGAGGAGGTGTACCTTAACCTACGAGTGTTCGATAAGGGCCAACGCATACGCCGGAGGTCAACAGACCGCCCTGAAGGGGATTCGTCGGTGAAGACGGAAGTCAGTTCATGGTGAGCGGGATCGAGGAGCGGGTCAACCCACGTGCGAAGACCGGCACTCCGTCCCCACGCCATGGCGGGCCGTGGCAGACAACTTACCGGAGACTAACGATTGGTCTGCTCCTGACGATGGGTGGAGTGGCGTTCGAATCGCTGGCGGTGGCAACGGTGATGCCCGCGACGGCGGCTGACCTCGGAGGTCTCAGCCTCTACGGGTGGGCCTTCAGCGCATTCTTATTGACGAACCTGGTCGGCATCGTGGTCGCAGGTGGGGAGTCGGACCGTCGTGGACCGGCTCAACCCCTCATGGTCGGGGTGTCGTTGTTCGCGATTGGCCTTGTCGTCGGCGGGCTGGCGCCGAGTATGGCGGTCCTGATTGCGGGAAGGTCGCTTCAAGGATTCGGCGGAGGGGTGATCGGATCGGTTGCGTACGTCGCGGTCGGCCGAGGCTATCCAGAGACCTTCCGGCCGCGAATGCTGGCACTACTCTCCACGGCCTGGGTCGTCCCCGGACTCGTCGGGCCGGCCGTCGCAGGGTTGATCGCGGATTCGGTGGGATGGCGGTGGGTATTTCTTGGCTTAGCGCCGATGATTGTCGCCTCGGCGTTGCTCGCGCTCCCGTCTCTCCGCCGAATCCCAAGTGGCGACGCGACGGGGCGCGACACGGGGAGGATTCGCGGCGCGATCAGGCTGGCGGTCGGCAGCGCCCTCTTTCTCTCGGGGCTAGGCAGACATGAGCTGTCGCTCGCTCTGCCACTCGTTATCGTTGGGGCGGCGGTCGCTCTGCCGGCGCTCCGCCGGTTATTGCCAGCCGGCACGATGGCGGCGGCGCGGGGGCTGCCGGCGGCGGTTGCGGTTATGGGACTCCTGAACATGGCCTTTTTCGGCGTGGATGCCTTCATCCCGCTGGGGCTCGTCGAGATCAGGGGCCGATCGGTGGCCTTCGCAGGTTTGGTCCTAACGGGGGCGACGATTACCTGGACAATCGGATCATGGCTTCAGGCACGGTTTTCGGACACGGCAAGCCGGCGCGCACTCGTCCGATCGGGATTAGGGCTGGTCGCTCTTGGAAGCGCGGGAGCGGCGGCTGTGGTCGTGGCCCTGCTGCCGGCGAGCGTGGGGCCGGCGGTCTGGGCAATCGCGGGGTTGGGGATGGGGCTGGCGTTCTCGACCATCTCGCTCGTCGTGTTAGAGATGGCCCCGGTCGGAGGAGAAGGGCGGGCGGCGTCCTCCCTGCAGTTGGCCAACGTCCTCGGAGGAGGGATTGGCACCGGAATCGGTGGCGCGGCCATCGCGGCGCTCGGCGCGACCGCAGCCTCGCTGCGCCACGCCATCGTCGGGCAGGATGTGGCCATGATGATTGTTGCCTGCGGCGCGATTTTCATCGCCGGTCGGATTCCGAAGGAATCTTCGCATCGGTAGCTCGTGTCGTGGTCTTAACGAGGACGGTGCATCACTGATGGGTCCTGTTTTCGCGCGGCGGGTTCTGCTGGTTGCGCTGCTATTGACCATGAGCGGCAGTGCGTTTGGCGGCCTTGGCGACCACCCGGCCGGAGCGACCCTGGCAGCGCCGCGTCCGCCGCGGCAGCCGGCGAGTGGGCCAGGGGGCGCTGATCTCCTCTTTGACGGGGTCGATGTGGTGCGGGCGGGGCGGCCACCCGATGGGTACTGGCTGTTCGCGCCGAAGTTGCTCGAAATGGATTCCTCGCCACCGACCTCTGCATCCTTGCCGGTCGTGATCTTTTTGCACGGATTCACGGCGCTCGATCCGACGGCGTACCGCGCATGGATCGACCATATCGTGCGTCGAGGAGCCATCGTCGTCTACCCCGATTACCAACGAGCGAATCCATTTGGCGACGACTGGCGCACGTTCTTGCCCAACACGTTCGCAGCCGTGCGGGCAGCGGTCACAGGATTGGAGGAGGGTGACGGCCCGCGGCCCGATCTGACGAGAGTAGCCGTGGTCGGGCATTCATTGGGAGGGGTGCTGGCGGCGGGATACGCGGCGAGCGCGGAACCCGAAGGACTGCCCATTCCGACGGTGCTGATGCCGGTAGCGCCTGGCGGCTGTGCCGGGTGTGGCGGTCTGTTGGACGATACAGGAGTCGCGCTCCCCGACCTCACGCGCATCCGGGCGACGACGGTTGCGGCGGTGGTGGTCGGAGACGACGATGCCACAGTCGGGGAATCGGGAGCGAAGCGAATTTGGGCGGACTTGACGTCGATTCCGTTAAATCAACGCGATTACGTGACATTGCGGAGCGACCCGCACGGGGTGCCGCCCCTGAGGGCCGACCATCTGCTGGCGCAGACCGCGCGATTTGGCGGGTCGGTTGACCCTCTCGATTGGTACGGGACGTGGAAGCTGTTCGATCTGTTGGCTGATTGCGCCTTTCGGTGGGTTGGCTGCGACCGAGCCCTCGGCAATAGTGAGGCCCAGCGCTACATGGGAACCTGGAGCGATGGGGTGCCAGTGCGCGAGGCGCACGTTACCGATCAGCCGGGCCCGCCCGGATAATGGACCGGCGGCTGATCCGTCTCGTAATCGACGAGAAAGGGCGAACAGAGCCACCTAAGCTAAGACGCTTGCGCCTTGACGCGAATCGAAGCTGTCCGCTAGGGTAGCCCCTCGTATGAACACCTCGATTGACGTCACGACCGCCGCGAGCCGCGTTCCTTGCGATGACACGGCGAGGGAGAACGTGGCGCTCCGGCTTCCCACGAAACTTGCGGGCTGGGACGGGCCACCGGTCACGCCGGCCGGAGGCCGGCGGTCGGTCGCGTCTCTGATCGTCATCATCTTCGTCGCCTACATGGCGATCGGCGTTGGCTTGTATCTTAAGAGAGGGGTCTACTTCACCCCCGATCGCTGGTTCCTGCTGCTCCTTGTTGGTGCCGTTGTAATGGGGCGAGCGCTGGCGTTCTTGCGGGACTGGGTGCCCGTCATCTTATTGATTGCCGGTTACGAGTTCATGCGCAAGCTGGCCGGGCAAATGGTGGCGGAGCAGCATCGGTTCGTCCACGTTCAGCAGTTAATCGACGCGGACCGGGCGATCTTTTTCGGCCAGTTACCGACCCTTTGGCTTCAGCACCATCTGTATGATCCGGGACAGGTCCATTGGTACGACTATCTCGCGTTACTCTTTTACTCGCTCCACTTCGTCTTTCCACTGGCGTTCGCGTTCATGCTCTGGGTGTCGAAACGCGAGCGATTTTGGCAATTTTCGCTGTCGTTCGTCCTTATGACGTACGCGGCTTTCGCGTTTTTTCTGTATTACCCAGCCGCGCCTCCCTGGTTCGCCAACGAAAATAGTTATATTCAGGGCGTGCAATGGCCGGCCGGTCAGGCGTATCAAGCATTAGTGCCTCACAAGTACGACAATTTCGACACGTTCAGCATTTGGAGTAAGGTCAGCGGCAACGCGGTGGCGGCGATGCCATCATTGCACGCGGCGTTTCCGTGGCTGGTGCTGCTCTTCGCTGTCAAGTTCTACGGGCGGCGCGGTCTCCTGTTCCTGGCCTACAGTCCTATTCTGTGGTTTAGCGTCGTCTATTTGGGGCACCACTGGCTGATCGATATTTTGGCGGGAATCGCGTGGGCAACGGTCTGCTTCGTGGGGATGCAGTTTGCCTGGCAATGGATCATGCGCGGCGCCAGGATTCCGCTGCCAAGACCGATACGAACCGCGTCCGGGCGAATCACCGCGACCGTTGGACCGCCGCTCGCCGCGGTGGTCTCGCCCGTCACGCGCGCGCGGGCTCGGGCTCGGGGCGCACTGCTCGCCCCGGTGACGCGACGCTCAAGCCGGTCATAGGGTGAGGTGCCTGGAGCCGGGCGAGGGGAGCGTCGCGGCTCTCGCGACCGGTCGCATGCTTCGCATCGCCTTGGAGGGCGCGCCGTTCTCACTGGCAGCAACGTGCGCCCCCGTCGCCTGGGGCAAGGGCCGTTGGCCCAACGTCGATTGGATCGATGGGGCGTTTCTTTGGGTCGGCTGGGAGAGCGAGGCGATTGTTTGGCGCGAGACGACTGAGTTCAAGAGCGGGGTTCTCCGCGTCGACGGGCCCGGAGACCCGGGGGCGGATGCCTCGTGGGCGGAACGGGTGCTCGGCTTGAATCGGCCTTGCCCGGTGTTTGAGGATGAGGTGGTTGAACGTCTCCGGCGGCGATACGCAGGACTGCGGGCCTTTTCTTACGGATCGCTGTTCGACGGTTTGGTGACCTCAATCGTCGGGCAGAGTATTAGTTTGGCGGCCGCCGCCGTGACAGAGGCGAGACTCGCGGCGCTGTTCCACCCCGGATTCAGCGTCGCTGGGCGGCACTTCCGGCCGCTGCCACGGGCGGAGCAACTGGCCACGGCACAGCCCGCCCTCGTGCGGCAATCGGGAGTGACGTGGCGGCGCGCCGAGGCGTTGGTGGCGGTTGGGAAGGCGGCGGCCGAGCAGCGGCTCCCCGAGCGACTTGGGACCGCGGGGGAGCTGGACGCGGCCCGCCAGACGCTGCGGGGGTTGCCATTGGTCGGACCGTGGACCGCCGAATCGGCGCTGTTGTGGGGAGTCGGAGCGGACGACGCGTATCCAACCGGTGACGTTGCCTTGCTTCGCGCGGCCCGCCACGCATACCGGCGACCGGAATTGGACCGGGCGGGCCTCGATCGATTAGCGGAAGGTTGGAGGCCAAGTAGGTCCTGGGCGGCGAGGCTGCTCTGGACCGATTTGCTGGGGCCGGCGCCAGGAACTGTAGGGGCTGCGGCGGACGACCTCGCTCTTGGATAGGGTAATCGCCGCGCGTCACGCGGTGCCGCTATCTACTCTGCACTCTCCCGCCGGATCTCGTGGAACTTGTGCCAGACGTGCCAAGCGATAAGGGCAAGGATGGCGAGCGCGATGGGGTAGTCGAAGATGCGGGCTTTTTCGCGGAACGTTTCCCAATTTTGGCCCCAGTGATAGCCGACGGCGGCGAGAAGGGTCGACCAGATGAAGGAGCCAAGAAAGGTGTAGACGACGAACTTGATGAACGGCATGCGAGCGATGCCGGCGGGGAGAGAAATGAAGGTACGCACCACGGGGAGAAGACGAGAGGCAAAGGCGGTCAGCTCGCCCCATTGTGTGAACCAGCGATCGGCGCGATCCAGATCTTTTCGAGAGATGAGCAGGTAGCGGCCATACTTCTCGATCAATGGGCGGCCGCCGCGAGCCCCCGCGTAATAGGCGATTGAGGAGCCGAGGACATTGCCGACAGCTCCCCAGAAGCCGGCTACGACGACGCCAAACCAGCCGAGGTCGCGGGCATCGACGATGAGCCAGCCGGCGAGCGGCATAATGATCTCGCTGGGGAGAGGGATGCAGGCGCTCTCGATAGCCATCGCGATGACGACGCCGAGCCATCCCACCGCGTCAAAGAGGGAGCGGAGGGTGTCGATCACCGATGATTCGAGGGAATGAAGCACAGAGATAGAGCCCTTCACGTGTACGGCGTGCCCGCACGGCGGGCCAACGGTTTTCTTGCGTTCTCTGGCGGCGTATTGTAGGGGCTAATCGGCGCGGCGGAGGGCCACCCAACCATGTCTGACTCCAGCGCGACATATCCCTTGAAATACATTCCGTCCGTAGGTAGATATTGCTATGAAACTCACGTCGCACGTTCCCAAGCAGCCGTTCGAGATTGATATCGTTATGGACCACATTCGGGGGAGCATTATCGGATTTCCGAAAGCCGCCATGTTCGAGTTGGCGGGGCGAGGATTCGCGACCGCCTTTCAGCAACTCGTCGCCTGTATCATCTCGATCCGCACCCGCGACGAGGAGAGTTTGCCTCTGAGTGTGCGTCTGTTCCAAGTCGCTTCAACTCCAGCCGAGATCGCGGCCCTTCCGGTCGAGACGATCGGGGAGCGAATCCGGCCGTCAACGTTTTACGAACGGAAGGCGGTGCAGATTCAGGATATCGCGAGACGCGTTGTCGAGGAGTACGGCGGAGAGCTGCCGTGCGACGAGCTCGTTCTGCGCTCCTTTGCGGGGGTAGGGGTCAAGTGCGCGAACCTTACGCTGGGTATCGCCTGCGGTCAGCCAAAGATCAGTGTCGACGTCCACGTTCATCGGATCGTCAACCGGTGGGGGTACGTCCAAACGAAAACGCCCGAACAGACGACGGTGGCGCTAGAGGCAAAGCTGCCACTGCGATACGCGGTGGAGATCAACGCGCTCCTGGTCCCCTTCGGCAAACACGTCTGCACCGGCAGCGCGCCGCGTTGCTCGACGTGCCCGCTCCAGCAGATGTGCCGACAGGTCGGGGTCACGAGCCATCGTTGACCGCCCGCTCGCGAGCGAAAGGCGAAATTACCGAATCACCCCTCGAATCCCCGGACGACGCCTTGCAGCAGCTGCCCCGACTCAGCCATCGCGAAGCGCAGGCTGTCGATGTAGACGAGGAGCTCCAAGAGCTCCGTGCCTTCCATTGCCTCTACCCCGTCGGCGAGCTCGCAACACTCGCGGAGGGCCGCGACGAGATTTGCGCGAGCCTGGATGCCACGCGTGGCGACGTCCCATGAAGCCATGGTTCTTCTCCCTCCATTTGCTTTCCGGGACTCATGAGCGCGCCCGCCCTTGGCCGTGGATCGACATGGTAGGTGAGCTAACCGGGAGGCTGAGCGAGGTGCCATGGTGTGGATTGCTCGTACGCCCGACCGATGCGGCAGATGGTCGGCTCGTCGAACGGTCTGCCAACGATCTGGATGCCAATCGGTAACCGATCGCGATCGAAGCCGCAGGGAATGGTCAAAGCTGGTTGGCCCGTGGCGTTGAACGGCATCGTCAAACGGGTATAGCCGGTGCCGACGGGTTCGTCGCCGTCGGCGAAGTGGATCAATGGACAGGCAGCGTCGACCGCGCTGGCCGGTAGTGTCGGGGTGACTAAGGCGTCCAGGCGGTGCGTGGTGAAGAGATCGGCGATCGACCGCTTAATGATCGACCGGGCGCGAAGCGCACGAAGGTAATAGGTCGCGGGGACAAGGGCACCGGCCTTAAGGCGGAGCCGAAGATCGGAGTTTATAAGGGAGAGCTGCTCGTGCGGCGGGAGCAGCAACCGTTCGTGGACGGCGACCGTCTCGATTCGGTTGATGAGAAAGGCGACCGCGCGGGCCGAGTCGGCAACGCGCCACGGCGTTTCGAGCACTGCCGCACCGAGATCTCGCAACTGGAGGACAGCGGCGTCAATCGCCTTGAGAACGTCGGGTTGGAGGCGGTCGAAGAAGTAGGGCCGAGATACGCCGATACGGATGCCGCGCAAGTCCAGATCCTCGGCGGCGCTGTCAGCAAACGACGTTGCGCTGGTGCGGTCACTGCCACCGGGAATAGTGAGCGCGCTGAACAAGATGGCGGCGTCGTCGACGGTCCGCGCGAGGGGGCCAACCGTATCGAGCGACCACGACAGTGGGAAGACGCCGCGGGTGCTGATACACCCGTAGGTTGGCTTGAGGCCGACGATGCCGGTCGCGGCGGCCGGAATGCGGATACTGCCACCGGTGTCGGAACCAAGAGCCGCCAGACAGGAGCCAGCGGCGACAGCGACTGCCGACCCACCTGAGCTGCCGCCGGGGATTCTGGTAGTGTCCCAGGGATTCCGAGCCGGGGCACTGATGACGCCGGCGGCGAATTCCTGAGTGACCGTCTTCCCGATGAAAATCGCGCCGGCATCGCGAAGCCGAGCGACGGCGTCGGCATCGACTTGGGCAGCCGGCACATTATCACGACTCGGTGAGCCGCAGCGCGTCGGAGATCCCTGGACATCGAAGATGTCCTTGATCGCCACGGGAATGCCGTGAAGGAGGCCGCGGTCATTGCCAGCCACCAACTCCTGTTCAGCATCGCGGGCGGCGGTTCGTGCTTCGTCGGCCATGATCTCGACGAACGGATGCAGGGCGGGTTGCAACCGGGTCGCGCGGTCGAGCATGGTCTCGGTGAGCGTCACGGGCGAAAGCTCACGCGCCCGGAAGCGCTGGGCGGTCTCACGGATCGACACGTTTGCTGGCTGCGCGAGCGGGATCACGATCGCACCGGCCAACTCGGATCAAAGCGGAGATCAGGGGGCGCCTCGTCGAGGGGGAGTGTCAGGAGGGATGCCGCTGCACTCGTCATCGCGTCGAGGAAGGTCATGATCGCGGGGAGATCATCCAGCTCGACCGATGTCTCATACAGCCGGTTCAGTAATTCCACGAGGCTAGCAGCCTCTCCCTCCGAAGACGTGCCGTGATTGTTAACGCTCATTTACTGGCCCTCCCTCGCGGTTGTCGCGAAGGCGACCAGGAGGTCAACACAGGCCAGCACGTCATCTTCGTTGACCGTTTCGATGGGGGAATGGGTGTAGCGAGTCGGATAGGTGAGGAGGACAGTCTCTACCCCGCGTCGCACGAGCGCGGCGCCATCGCTGCCGAAATGTTGGAAGACGGCGCGCTGAACGGGAATGTGCCGGCTCGTGGCGAGGCGAAGGAGCCACGCCGAAAGGCGTCGCGAGTAATGGCAGCTGGAGTCTTGAAAGACGACAATGCCGCCGGCACCGAGCCGCGACGGGAAATCACGGACGTCGGGACCAGGAATGTCGCCAGTCAAACCGACGTCGAGCGCGACCGCGAGATCGAATCGCATTTCATCAGCGAGGCTGCCCGCCCCAAGGAGACCATTTTCCTCCTGCACCGTGGAGGCGAGCCAGACTTCGTAGGCGAGGTCATTTCGGGCGGAGAGCCGTTCCCCGACGCGGGTCGCGATCGCGAGGGCGACGCGGTCGTCCATCGCCTTGCCGACGATATTGCGACCGATGCGCCGGGTGGGTGGGTTCCAAATGACCTGGCAGCCCGGCGCCACGCCGAGCGCTTCCGCTTCAGCCCGGCTGGAAACTCCGAGGTCGACAAAGAAATCGTTCCAGTCGAAGCGGTCCTTGTCGCTGTTCCGCCCTCCGACGACGTGGCCGCTGGCAGTCGCGATGACACCCTCGACCACCGCGTCCACACCGAGGACGAGGGCAGGCTGGTTGACCGGCATGAACCAGCGCGGCGGCTTGCCGACGACATCGTTGTAGTAGGGCCAGACGTGGAGAAACCCATCCTCGGAGATCGATTTCACCATGAGGCAGATCTCGTCGGCATGTCCGACGATGGCGAGCCGGGGACCCTGACCGCCGATGCGAGCGAGCACGTTATCGACCCGGGTTCGCCGGATCTCAGTCGCGAATCCTCCCCACCGCTCTACCAGCCAATCCTGGACGGCCCGCTCTGCGCCTACGGGGCCAGGTAGTTCCGTCAGAGTCTTGACGAGGTCGAAAAGCTTCGCGCCGCCGTTCTCTTCGGTCATCGCCTCCCCGTTTCGTGCCCGTGCCGCTTACCGGTCGCCGGCCAGGATACGGCCGGTGCCGTCTGATGTAAACGGGCATAGTGGGTGCGAGATGGCAGTGGTGCCGTGGAGGAGACCCGCGCTGGCAGCCCGTTATAGACACTCGTAATCCCAACGACGTGGCAGCAAATGTGCTTGACGTAGGATGCTCGAGGCGAACATTCGTCTCGCTCGGAGTGGGTCCGCATGACTGCCGATTGATTCGCGGGAGGGGAGCGACGGTGACCGGGATCGACCGCAGAGCTGACGTCAACCCGAAGGAGGGTGAGCGAAAATACGGAGATGTCGAGTTCGCCGACCCGGTGAACAAGAAGTACCCGATCGACACCCCGGAACATGTGCGGGCCGCTTGGAGCTACATTCACCAGGCGGACAACGCGGCGAAGTACGACGCTGGCGAGGTGAAGCAGATCCGGCAGCGGATCGAGAAGGCGGCGAAGCACCACGGTGTTACCATCGAGGGACGTTGAACATCGTACGGCGCAAAAAGAGAAAGGCGGCAGCGTGATACGAATGATCGTCTCCTGGCTGATGGTCGGCGTGGTGGCGGTCCTCTCCGCGACCGGCGGATTGGCTCAAACGAGCACGACGTGGTGGCAGCCGACGCCGGGCAATTCGTGGCAGATTCAACTCAATGAAGCTCCAGACATCTCGGTCGACGCTGATATCTTTGACGTTGATCTGTGGGAAACGCCGCAGAAGAGCATTGATACGATTCATCAGCGCGGTGGCAGGGTCATCTGTTATTTCAGCGCGGGATCGCGGGAGAACTGGCGCCCCGACGCCAAACAGTTCCCGGCGAACGCCGTCGGTCAGCCGCTCGATGGTTGGGCGGGCGGGCGATGGTTGGATATCCGGGCGGATGCGGTTCGCGCCATCATGGAGCAACGTCTCGATCTGGCACAATCGAAGAACTGCGATGCGGTCGACCCCGACAACGTCGATGGCTACACGGCCAAGACGGGCTTTGGGCTGACGGCGGCTGAGCAGCAAAACTACAACCTTTTTCTCGCGAATGCCGCCCATGACCGAGGGCTCGCGGTCGGACTCAAGAACGACGTTGAGCAGATTCCGGCCCTTGTCGATTCGTTCGATTTCGCCGTCAACGAGGAGTGTTTTCGGTACCACGAATGCGGAACGCTGAGCCCGTTCATCCAAAGCGGGAAAGCGGTGTTCCAGATTGAGTACGGAAAGCCCCGTCTCGCCCGTCAGATATGCCCAAAGGCTCGGCAGCTCGGCTTCGACACGTTGGTCAAGCAGTTGAGCCTCGGTGCCCAACGAACGGTCTGTCCGGCAGCGTAACTTCGCCCGGAGCGGCGCAACGAGATAAACGATCGTGGAGGTCAACCTGGGCGAGTGGTCCATTGGGGAGGTATGCGGTATCCGCATCGCAGACCGATGGAGCAAGAATGAACACCACAAGAGTTGTCATAATTATTGAAACATAAGACATTGGCCTCTGCCATCCGATCAGTGATGACGACGGCGGGCGTCGTGGTCGGGCACGGATCCAGACGCAGTGGTCTGCGCGTCGGAAATCAGCGTTCTCAAACGTGCGTCCGCGAGACGAACGAAGCCCGAATCAACACGTTCCGCCAAGGAAAACCTCGACCGCGAACGTCGCTACCCACGATGCACGATCAGCGGTCCATGAGCCGCGTCCAGGTGGGTTGTCGATCGTGGCCGGCGATCAGGCCCTCATCGGTGGCCGCCGACGCGGTCCGTCCATGAGCCCGCGTCCCCGCACCTGCTTGCCAGAGCCCCGTCCACCCGTTGTTCGCGGCCAATATGGCGACGAGGCGTCAAGAATGCCGCCGGGGTAACAAGACACTGTCGATCCGTCTCAATGAGTTTTCGCACAAGATCACTTATCCGCAAAACGGAACGGGGCGGCGCTGAGGAGGGGCTCAATGAGTTTCCCCCACGGCGTCGCCCTCACCGAACGCGAGCGAATCATCGCGATTTGTGATGTGGCGTAACCGCGACCGTGAACGGCTACGGCATTGGAGTTCCGGCCGCGCCGCCTTGCGGTGGCCCGATGCTGGCGATCAGGGCAACGGCCGTCTCTGAGCCGTCGTTGCGCACCTCGCCCGCGATATTGCCGGGGAAGAAGGCCGAGTCGCCCGTTGCCATGGTGAACTCGGTGTCAGCCGCGATCTCCTCGGGCAGCGGGACCGAGCTGGGATCAATCCCGGGCGTCGCAAATGCCGCGATGGTCGCGGCGCGCGTGACCGTGATGGGTGCCTCCACCTTGATGGTCAGCTCACCGGACTCAATGGAAACAAGCGCGACCGAGGCATCACTCGCCTCGATGGGGAAACTTGCTCCGGGATCAAGCCCGAGACGGAAGAGCGCGAAGTCGGCCGGGGTGGACGGCAGTTGTGTGGCCGTGCCGAAGCCGACCGGCGAAAATGTTACGCCCTCAGGCGGGGCGGACCCATCGGCTGAAGGCGTGGCCCCCTGGGCGAGCGTGATCGAGTCAGCACGACCGACAACGACGACCCCAACGAGGACGGCGACCAGGAGCGGGACCAGAATCGAGAACCGTCGCATGGCGACCTCCCGGAGCTACGAACGACCCTGGCCACATTCGGCAGGCCAGGGTCGTTCGTAGCAAAGACGACTCGATCTCGCGAACGGCTTGGACCGGGGCCGCCCCTCGTACGGGGCACGGTGCTAATGAATCGCCGCGCGCGTCCATTGAAGCGCCTTCCCGCTCCCTGCGGGAGGACCACGCCCTTTCAGCTGTCCTCCAACTCATCCTGCTCCCCGGTGGCGACGGTTGGACGGCCACGGGTGGGAACGCGTCGCCGTCCGCCAGTCCTCCCTACGTGTCAGCGCTTCATCCCCGCCAATAGTCCGTGACCGTGAGGGCGGGCGAGATTGCGGCTCTTGGCTCCGGGCACCGTGGCGTCAGACTGATCCTATCGCGACATGACTGATGCGACACCCGCCGCGTCCCCCGCCGTCAAAGCTCGGTGATCAACGGTGGCTGCGGTGGAGGCGAGCCTTGGAGCCCGAGCCGCGGATACATGTCGTGACGCTTGCCGGCGACGTATGAGGCGGCGGACATCCGTTTGCCGCCGGCAGGCTGGACCTGAAGGAGACGAAGCGCCTCCTCGCCGCACGCGACCATCATGCCGTCACGATCGATAACGATCGTGCCCGGTGGCAACGACGCATCGATGGTATCGAGCGCCGCGTCGAAAACCTGGAGGGGTTCGGCGCCCAAGGTCGTCCAGGCACGGGGCCAGGGGAGCATCGCCCGTACCTGGCGCTCCAACCGCTGGGCGGGAGCGGTCCAGTCCAGCCAACCGTCCGCCTTTGTCAATGGTCGGGTCAAGCTCGCGCCGTCACGCGGCTGGGGCACGGGGACGAGTTCGCCCGCCGCGAATGCTGGCAAGGCGTCGAGGGCAAGACTCGCCCCGAGCTGAGCCATCCGTTCGGTTAAGGTCTCCGTCGTATCGCGCTCACGCAGGGGCAACGGCGCGGCCGCGAGGATCGGACCAGTGTCGAGCCCCGGCCCCATCTGGATCAAGGTCACGCCCGTGTCTCGGTCACCAGACATGATGGCGGCGGGAATTGGGGTCGCGCCCCGGAAACGCGGCAGGAGCGAGGCGTGGACGTTGACGCAGCCGAGGGCGGGCACCGCCAGTGTCTTGGAACCGAAGATCAAGCCATAGGCGGCGACCACGAAGAGGTCGGCTTCGATGGCAACCAGTGGCTGGCGGGACGCGGGGTCGCGCAGTGACGAAGGCTGGTAGACCGGGACGTTCAGCGCCGCCGCGGCCCGCGCCACCGGTGGCGTCTCGAGGACGCGGCCACGTCCGGCGGGACGATCCGGCTGCGTGACGACGAGCGACACGTCAAAGCGAGGGTCGGCGTTCAACGCGGTCAGGGTTGGAACGGCAAAGATTGGGGTTCCGAAGAAAATGACGCGCACCTGGGCGATCCTATCTCGTGATGCACCTGTTGCGGCACCGTCTCGCAACCTGCATGCTACCGTGAACTCCAATTGCCGCATCAGCCTTTATTCTCGAGGTATCGGGCGTATCGACCTGGCCCGACCCAGATGGGTAGAATGCCCTGCGTATGATCATCGCTCGATGGCTTGCTCGCCGGCTGCCCTCCCCCACCGCCATCGCGCTGCTGATGCTGCTTGTGGCGGCGTTCTCGCTCCGCGTTTACGGATTGAATTGGGACGATGGGACCTACCTGCATCCCGACGAGTCATTTGTCCTCCAGGTTCTCTCCCTCCGCATTCACGTTGACTGGCCGCCCTCGCTCCATGAGCTTCACGACCCGGCAACGAGCGGGCTCAATCCTCGCTCGGTCGACCCAGAAACGGGCAAGTACCGGGATGATTACGCCTACGGTGCGTTGCCACTCTTGGTCACGACCGTCGTACTCGATACTCTGAGACACGTCGGCGGTGGCGATTGGGACGGGTACTTCGGCCGGGGCTATCTCGTCGGGCGCTCGCTGTCAGCGTTGCTCGATACTCTGACGGTGCTCGTCGTGTACCGGATCGCGCGACGCGCGGCGTCACGCCGCGGGGCACTCCTGGCGGCGGTGGTCGCGGCTTGCGCCCCAATGTCGATCCAACTTGCCCATTTTTTTACGACGGATAGCTGGCTAACGTTCTTCGTCGCACTCTGCCTCCTGTGCGCTATTCGCGCAGCGGAAGCTGGTCTACTTCGGTGGTACGCGGCGGCGGGAGTGGCATTCGGCCTGGCGATGGCCACCAAGGGAAGCGTCTTTACCCTCGCTGGTCTGCTCGCCGCCGCCGCCGTGTACGATCTCTGGCGGCGGTGGTCGTCCGGCCAAGCTCCGAGCGACGCGATCGAGAAGGCGCTGGTTCGCCTGCTTGTCTCGGCCGCCGCGGCGCTGGTGCCGTTCGCCCTCTTCGAGCCATATGCGCTGATGAAACCAGGCGTCTACCTCAGTGCGCTGGGACGGCAGGTAGACATTGTGCGTGGCACGTTCGACGTTCCCTACACGCGTCAATATATTGGCACCGTTCCAGTCGTCTATCAACTCGAGCAATTCGTCCGCTGGGGGTTTGGCCCGGTCGCCGGGGTCACGGCGCTCGCGGGCGCCTGCGTGATGGCCGTTCAATGTTGGCGCAGGAGGTCGGCGGGGCAGGCGCTCATTCTGGCCTGGTTCCTTGGCTACGGGTTGATCACGGCCGTCCCCGAAACGAAGTTCCTTCGTTACCTCGCGCCGCTTGTGCCCGTTCTCGCGGTCATGGCTGGTCTCGCCCTCGACGCGTTGTGGTCGATGCTGGAACGTTTGGGCGGGCACCGCATCGCGCTGATAGCGGCAACGGCTCTCGTCGCGGGCATCGCCCTCTGGACCGCGGCCTTCGAATCGATCTATGCCCACGACAACACCCGGATCGCGGCGTCGCGCTGGATTGTCGCCAATGTCCCGGCGGGGAGCACGCTCAGCGCCGACTACTGGGACGACGCCTTGCCCAAGGACCTCGGCCCCGGACTCAACGGAGCCGACCTGCAATACGCGACCACGACGATGGATCTCTACGCCGACGCTCCGCCGTCCGACGTCGCGGGGATGATCTATAAGACATTGGCGCAGGTCGATTACGTCGTTCTCTCATCGAACCGTGTTTCACGGGCGATGCCGCAATCGCCATGGCGGTATCCCGTTCAGACGCGGTACTTCGCGTTGCTCAAGGCAGGGCGGCTCGGGTTCACGTTGGCAGCTCACTTCGAGCGACCTCCATCCCTGGGGCCGTTTGGCGTGCCCGACCAGAGTGCCGATGAATCGTTCATCAACTACGATCACCCCGAGGTTCTCATCTACAAAAAGGAGCATCCCCTTTCGCGACCTGCCTATGACCAGATGATGTCCTGGTCGGTGGCGCGCCCTTGGTCGGCGACGCGCGAGGAGCCGCGGCCTTCGCTGCTGCTCGATGGGCCCGTTGGTGAGCAACCAGTCGTGGTCGATGCCCGCTGGAGTGAGCGGCTGACCAGCAACTCCCTCGCGGCTCTCGGGGTTTGGATCGTGTTCCTTCTCCTCTTGCAGGTGGTGGGATGGCCGCTGACCTCGCTCGTCTTCAATCGCTTCGCCGATGCCGGCTGGGGACTTTCCCGCCTGGTATCGCTCATCGTAACCGGCTACCTCGTCTGGTTGGGGGCCAGTATCCGGTTAATCTCATTTCGCGCGATCTGGGCCGCGGCCGCCGTTGCCGTTGTGGGAGCCGTTGGTTGGGCGGTATGGCGGCGGTGGCGTGGCGGAGGCCGGGTTTGGACCTTTTCGCGGTGGCAGCCTGGAGTCGCGCTCGGCGCGGAAGTGACGTTCTGGGGCGTCTTTGCCCTCTTCCTCCTTTTTCGGTACCTCAATCCCGACAGTTGGCACCCAATCTGGGGCGGCGAGAAGCCAATGGAGTTCGCCCATCTCAACGCCACCCTCCGCAGCGCGCACTTCCCCCCATACGATCCCTGGTATGTCGACGGCTACATCAATTACTACTACTACGGTCTCTACCTGGTCGCTTTCTGTCTCAAGCTGACCGGCATACCGTCGGAGATTGGCTTTAATCTCGCCCAGCCGACCGTGATCGCGCTTTTGGCGAGCGCCGGTTACACCGTGGCGGCGACCCTCGGCGGCGGGTCCGCCCGCCGGCCACGCCTGCCGATCGCGGTCGGCGCGGTTGGCGCCCTGCTCCTGGTCGGAATCGGCAATCTCGCGACGCTTCGCGAGCTTCTCAGTGGGGACGGTTCAGCGCTCGACCCCTTTAGCCGCTGGACATGGGATCCGAGCCGCGCCGTTGCCAATGCCATCACCGAGTTCCCCTACTTCACCGCGCTCTACGCGGATCTCCACGCGCACGTGGTGGCGCTGCCGATCACGGTGCTGGCCATCGCCCTCTGCTTTTCCTTGGCCGGGGACGCGAGCGGGGTGGTCGACGCGGTGTCGCGTCGTGGCACCGCTCGATCCCGTCTCATCCTCGGTCTGCGGCTGGGACTTCTCGCGCTCGTCCTGGGCACCCTCAGCGCCACGAACGCCTGGGATGTGCCTGTCTATGCTGCCTTAGCTAGCGTGTCGGTCCTCCTGGCGACACGCGAACTTGAATCGTGGTGGCGCAGGCTGGTAGCGATTGTTGGACTTGGTCTTCCCCTCGCCTTCGGCTCCTACGCGCTCTTTCTGCCGTTCTTTCACAATTATGTCGCTCTGTTTAGCGCCCTGGGTCGTGTTCGCGCTCCGACGCCGTTCGGTCAGGTTTCTATTCACCTGGGTGGACTGGTGGCAATCGTGACAATGGGTCTCGTTTGCGCGCTCCTGCCCTCCGACACCATGCCAAACGTCGCGTTAGGTCAGCCAGTCGTGCCGGTGATCGTGGTCGCGGCGCTTATCTTGGTCCGGACGGTGGTGGCCACTTCCGACAGCGCGGGCGGCTCGTTGCTGGGAGCCGGAATCGTGGCAGTCATGGCTGTCGTCCTTGCCCTCGCCGCGTGGGAGGGAACCAATCGATTAGGGCCGGGACAGCTGATATTGCGCGGTTGGCCGAGGGTGACGCTAGGCGTCGGACTCGCGTCGGTCGTCGTGACCTTGATGGCAGAGCGGGTGGTTCTTGCTGGGTTTCTCGCGCTCGCGACGGCGGCGCTGGCCGTGGCGATCACGAGGCAGACGACGGCGCTACGATTCGTCGGGTTGATGGTCGCGGCGGCGGCGGCGGTCGGTGCCGGAACGGAGCTGGTCGTCGTCGCGGACGACCTGATCGCCACCGACGCCTATCGGATGAATACGGTTTTCAAGTTTTACAATCAGATTTGGGTCCTCCTGGCGCTGAGCGGAGCGGCTCTCATTGGGACGATGGCGGTCGATGCCCGGCTTGGGTCGAGGCTGGCTCCTGACGCCAAACACGACGCCGGAACCGACAATGGGCTCGTCTCGGAGACGGTTGCCGAGCAGGTGCGACAGGGCCTACCACCTCGACCACCGCAGCCACCGCGCGCTGGCTCCGCCGCGGGGCGATGGGGTCAGGTGGGACTGATCGTCACGGCGATGGTCGTCGCGTCGTCGATCCTCTATCCGCTCTTCGCGACCGTGCCGCGGCTCGATCAGCGCTTCACGTCCCATCTTGGGTCGGGCACGCTGAACGGGCTCGACTGGATGAACTATGGGACGTTGCCGGCGATCGGGCCCGGCGGCGTCGATGAGATTTCGTTTGCCGGCGACCGGGCCGCCATCGACTGGTTCAACCGCAACGTCCCGGGCTCTCCCGTGATCGCCGAGGCAAGCATCGGGCCGTACCGGTGCGACGGTTCTCGGATCTCGATTGGGACCGGCCTACCGACGATTATCGGCTGGCAACGCCACGAGGAACAGCAACGGTACGCGGAAACGCTCCCAGGCCGCGTCGAGGACGTCCGCCGGCTGTATAGCTCGGCCGATCCTGCCGAAAAGCTCGATATTCTGCGTCGATACGATGTCGCGTACGTCGTGGTTGGTGACCTGGAGCGGCTCTATCCGGCGAACACGAACGAGTGCACGCCCCACCCCTCGCCGGACGGCATCGCGGCATTCACGGGCATGGTGGGATCGAGTCTCGATATCGCCTTCGCCAAAGATCGAACTACCATTTACCGTGTGCGACCGGTGACGAGCGCGTGAACCTCCTACCGACGAGCACTGCGTCGTGAATTGGCTGGAGGCGACGGCGCGATGGTATGGCGTGCTGGCGGTGCTGACATGGGGCCTCGCGCCTCTGGTCCGCCTGTTGTGCCCGCGACTGAGCGATCGTGGGGCGACGATCGTTCGCCCGCTGGCATTGCTCGCGGTTGTCTACCCGACGTGGTTCCTGTCCAGTGTCGGTCTCATCCCCTACTCCACCGCCGGATTGTGGCTCACGCTCGCCGTCGGGTCAGCGTTGGGCTGGCTGCTGGTGATTCGCCATCGAGCGATCGACCAGGCTTGGCTACGCTCGCTCGTTGTGGCGGAAGCGATCTCCCTGGGAACGTTCGTCGCCTATGTCTGGTTGCGCGGCTACACCCCTCAAATCCTCAATACTGAGAAGCCGATGGATATCGCCTTCCTCTCGGCGAGCGCCCGTACCCAGGTTATCCCAGCGCTCGATCCCTGGTTCTCCGGCCAGCCGATCAACTACTACGACCTCGGGTATCTGCTCCACGGGGCGCTCTCGCGGATGGCCGGCGTGCCAACGACGGTTGGGTTCAACTTGGCGCTGGCAACGACGTTCAGCATTGCCGCGACCGCTGCCGCGGGCACCGCCTTCAATGCCGTTCGCCCATGGTTGTCGCGTCGGAGAGCAATGGTGGCCGGCACATTCGCGCCGCTCTTGCTCGTGATCGCCGGCAATCTGTACGCGCCTGTGCGCTATCTGCAAACCCCTGGGCAGACATTCGCCGCTGATTGGTGGGACAAACTCTACGGCATTGGCTGGCGGGCCAGCCGGATCGTCTGCGATGGACCCCGGATCGGTAACGATTGCAAGCCGCCATCGGTCGAGACTATCAACGAGTTTCCGTTCTTCAGCTTTCTCCTCGGCGATCTCCACCCTCACCTCATGGCGCTCCCGTTCGCGGTCGTCGCGCTGGCGCTCGCGCTCAATGCCGCGCTGCGCGCCCGGTCGCCTGACACGGTGATTGGAGCTTCGGATTGGCTCGCCCTCGTGTTCTCGGGCGTGGCCATCGGAGCTCTCTACGCGCTGAACAGTTGGGATTACCCGACGTATTTGCTGCTCGTCTCGGTAGCGGTTTGGGTTGGTTTTCGGGCGGCCGGGCCCCGCCGGGCGTGGTTAGCCGTTCTCGTCCTGGTCGCGTCATCGGTAACGGCTTGGGCACCTTTCATCGCGGGTTTCGTCCCGCCCACGGGTGGCAGTGTCGCCAGTCTGCCAGCAGCTCTCCGCCGTCTGCCGGTGTTCCCTAGTCTTCTCACCGCGTTCGCGGTGCACACCGGGGAACGCACCTCGATCGGAGAGTTCCTGACCATCTTCGCGGTGCCGTACGCGCTCTCGCTCTGGTTGGTCGGCTCAGGGCTCATCGTCGAGCACGCCCGCGAACCGCTGAGGTTGTCGCGAACCGCGCTCGTCGGGTTTCTGGTCGCGCTTTCGGTGGCCGTCCTGCTCCCGCTGCCGTTGCTGGCGAACTGCGGTCTTCCACTTGCTGGGACGATCTTCCTCTTGCGAAGACAACCCTCGCTCTCGCCGCGGACCGTCGCGCTCGCTCTGTTCACGCTCGGTTTCGCTCTCATTCTCGGCGTCGAGCTGATCTATATACGCGATGTCTTCAACAGTCGGATGAATACGCTCTTCAAAATCTACTACCAGATCTGGACGCTCTTTGCCATCGGTGCCGCTGTCACCATCGTCATCATCTGGACAGAGGCGCTGCCGCGGCGACTGGCGCGACCCGCTCTCACCTTGTACGTGTTGCTCGCGCTGCTGAGCTCTGCGCTCTACCCTGCGTTGGCATCCTATCGATGGACAGGAGAATTTCAGCGGTGGAGAGGGCTCGACGGCATCGCTTACGTCGCCGAGGACGATCCCGCGGAGCTGGCGGCGATTCGCTGGCTCCAGATCCATGCTAGGTCAGACGATGTGCTGCTCGAAGCGCCAGGTTGCTCCTACCAGCCCATCAGCCAACTCCCCTTTGACCGCGCCAGCGCATTTACCGGCGTGCCGACGATCATCGGCTGGGAGAACCACGAGCGGCAGTGGCGCAGTGGCGAGCCCGGTCTCCTTCGTGACATCGCCCAGCGCCAGGAAGACGCCAGGAACATTTTCGCGAACCCGAACGGCGAGTTGGCTCAGCGCTATGGAATCAGCCTCATCTACGTCGGGCGATATGAGCGGGAGGCGTTTGACTGCCCGGTCGCTGGTCCGTTTGGAGCCGCCCTCGCTCCAAACTACCCTGGGGCTGGTTGGACACTCGGCTTCGAGCAGGGGAACGTTCGCATCTTCCGCCGGGGTGTGCCAACCGGAACGGACGTGGCTCCCATGAGCGGGACGCCGAGCGCGTGATCTCGGCGGTTATTCTAGGGTTCACTCGTAGCGATTCCGTGCGCTTGCCTGGAGGCTTGTCATGGGGCGGCCACACTCAGAACCCGGGTGCACGACAACGAAACGGGCGCAAGCGAAATTGACATCGATTTCCCGGTCTGCCTATACTCGGGGTTGAGCGAGTGCACGGGGTGTGGCGCAGTCGGTAGCGCGCGGCGTTTGGGACGCTGAGGTCGGAGGTTCGAGTCCTCTCACCCCGACCGGAAACGAGGCGGCTAACTGAGTCAGCGTTGGATCATCCGGAAACCTCGCTCCTATACCCAGCAGCGCGTCGTGCCTCACGCGAAGCTGCGGTATACTCCCGACGACGCGAGGGTAGCTCAATTGGCAGAGCTTCTGCCTTCCAAGCAGAAGGTTGGCGGTTCGAGTCCGCTCCCTCGCTCCTCGCCGCGTGTACACCGTTTCACTCGCGGCGACCCCTGTTAGCTTCTGATGTGACGGGCAAAGCGCGGCCTGGTGTCCGCTGGGCTTGATGGTGCCCAGCTGCCCGCCAGACCGCCAGCCATTTGCAGTCCACGCCATTCTTGGCACCTGGGAAACGAAACGGCACGCCACCTAGTGATACGTTCCGCTGTGATTCTGTCGGCGCCGTTTTCATCGCTGCCCCTGTCAAGCTTACGCCTCGAGTGCCACCTGCGCGTCGAGATCGGTCACGTTCGGCGGCTATGAGATCGCATGACAAGTGGTCTAAACTATGCGGCGTGCTGGGGGCCTGTAGCTCAGTGGTAGAGCACGGGGCTCATAACCCCATGGTCGCAGGTTCGATCCCTGCCGGGCCCACCCAGACCGGATGAACGCCGCTGATCTCCCCCTACTCTGACGTTTTCTTGTGGTGGGAGTTCCCCCCGCCTATACTTTGTCCGGGCCAACGACCGTACGTTCGCCCCAGACGCGAAGGAGCGTTCCCATCGAATCCGTCCACCTCACCGAGACCGAGCCACTCCTCGACGAACGCGATCCTGGAGCCGTGCGCGAAAGCCGCGCCCTCGCCCTTCGCATTGCGGACGTGATCAGCGATACGCCGGCGAGTAACACGCTGGTTCTCGACATTCACGCCATTTCCCCGGTCGCCGACTTCTTCGTCATCTGCTCTGGAGAGAATGAGCGACAACTGCGAGCGACCGCGCGGGAAGTGTTGGAAAAACTCGCCGAAGAGTCGGTCCGCCCTGAACGTACTGAGGGTACCAGTGCCGCTGGTTGGATCCTGCTTGACTACGGCGAGGTGATCGTTCATGTCATGGACGTTGGTCAGCGAGCATTTTACCGGCTCGAAGAGCTATGGGCGGAAGCTCAGACGTTGTTGGCCATCCAGTGAAGCGCATCCTGTGAACCGGAGGTGGGGCTGCCGATGAAACGCGGGCGACCCGGAGTGAACGCTCAAGGAGGAGCGGCGTGTCGGCAGGGACTCTAGTCTTCGGCGAACCTTCTTGTAGCGACATCAATCCAGGTGCCGCCGTGCCGTTGGCGATCGAGCACACGGGAGCGATCACGGCCGTCCGACCGTTCTTGGTTGGAACAGCCGTTGGGGGTCTCGCTGGAGCCGTCGCGGGAACCCTGCTTAGTCAGCAGACGCGCCGCCTGTTGATCGGTCTGATTCATCTCGCCGGCCGCCGCCTGAGTGACGACGAGCGCGACGAACTCCGATTCGAACTCCTGCTGCAATAGAAAGGACACGGCGTCTGCCCCCACGCGCCTGAAACACTTAAGACGTGAAAGAGCCCCTCAACGTGTCTGGTGAACCCTAAGAGGGGCGATGAGTCCCGTCGCGGATTCGCCACAGACCGCAGAGGGGTTCCTCAAACCCGTACAGGTCTTCCCTCTTGCCTATCGCTCCCCTTCGTCCAACCCGGGAAGCGGGAAGTGACTCGTCAGATGCTGGACCTCATCACTGATCCGCGCCTTGGTCGCCAGGTCGTCCGGAGCGTGCAGAACGTCAGCCAGGAGATTGGCGACGCGCCGTGCCTCGTCAACGCCGAAGCCGCGCGAAGTGATCGCGGGCGATCCGAGCCGGATGCCACTCGCCTGAGTCGGCGGGCGCGTATCGCCTGGGATCGTATTCTTGTTGCAGGTAATGCCAACGGTATCGAGGAGATGCTCGGCTTGCTTGCCACTCATCCCGAGCTCACCGACGTTGACTAACATCAAATGATTGTCGCTGCCACCGGAGACAATCGGCAATCCCCGTTCGATCAGCGTCTCGGCCATGACGCGGGCGTTGGCAATGATCGCCCCGGCGTAGGTCCTGAATGATGGCTCCAGCGCTTCGCCGAAGGCTACGGCCTTGCCGGCGATGACGTGCATCAGTGGGCCGCCCTGGAAACCAGGGAAGATGCTCTTGTCGATCGCCTTGGCGTGCTCCTGGTCACACAGAATCATGCCCCCTCGGGGACCGCGCAGCGTCTTATGGGTCGTCGTCATCGTGACATGAGCGTGACCGATCGAGGTTGGGTGGAGGCCGGCCGCGATCAGACCCGCCGGATGGGCGATGTCCGCGAAGAGGTACGCGCCGACGTCATCGGCGATCGCTCGGAAGCGGGCAAAATCGATGTGACGGCTGTAGGCGCTGGCTCCGGCAATGATCGCCCGCGGACGGACCTCGCGCGCCTTGGCCGCGATCGCCTCGTAATCGAGCAGACCGCTCGCCGCATCGACGCCGTAGAAATGCGGCTGAAAGAGGCGGCCAGAGAAATTGACCGCGAGTCCGTGCGTTAGGTGGCCGCCTTCCTGGAGACTCAACCCCAGAATGCGGTCGCCTGGTTCGAGCAGCGCGAAATACGCCGCGAGGTTGGCGCTCGCTCCGGAGTGCGGCTGGACGTTGACATGCTCGGCGCCGAAGAGTTGCCGCGCCCGCTCAATCGCCAGCGTCTCGATTTGGTCGACGAATTCACAGCCGCCATAATACCTCTTACCTGGATAACCCTCCGCATACTTATTGGTTAAGACACTGCCTACGGCGCGCAACACGGCGCTACTGACGAAATTTTCCGACGCGATCAACTCGATGCTAACGCGCTGCCGCCGTTGCTCCGCGTTGATCGCGGCATTCACCTCAGTGTCAGTTCGCGTCGGCCTGCTGAGCGTCACCACACGAGCTCTCCTCACGGGGGCGAAACCGAAGACAGTTGAAGGGAACTGCGGGGGATTATCAGGGGCGGGCGAGACGCGCCTGAGTTGACCGAGTGTACCATGGGGGTCTGCGCCGCGAACGGCAGTGAGGCGGCCGCTAGCGGGCTAACGGGTCGCTTATGGTTGGAGGTTGCATGCGCATCTTGGTCACCGGCGGCGCGGGCTACATCGGCAGCGTCGCCGTCGAGCGGCTGCTTGCCGAGCAGCAGGACGTTGTCGTCGTCGACAATCTCTGGCGTGGCCACCGTGCTGCGGTCGCTGCGGATGCGGAGTTTATCGAGTGTGATCTACGGGACGGCGTACGTACGCGAGAAGTTATGCTCTCGATCCGACCGGACGCGGTTATTCACTTCGCCGCTGCTACCCTTGTTCCGGAGTCGGTGGCCGATCCCGGCCCCTACTTTGGCATTAATATGACAGGGAGCCACAATCTGCTCGAGGCGATGCGCGAAGCCGATGTCGAGCGAATCGTCGTCTCCTCGACCGCCGCCGTGTACGGGATGCCAGCCGCGCTCCCAATCGATGAGGCAATGGACACCCGTCCGATCAACCCGTACGGACAGACAAAGCTGAGCGTCGAAAAGATGCTCGAAGCGTACGCCGCCGCCTACGGTTTCCGCTACGCCGCGCTTCGTTACTTCAACGTCGCCGGGGCGACCCAGGAGCATGGGGAGGACCACGAACCAGAAACGCACGTCATTCCTGTCGCCTTACAGACATTGCTCGGCCAGCGGGACACCTTCGCCGTCTTTGGCACCGACTACCCGACTCCCGATGGAACGGCGATCCGCGACTACGTTCACGTGATCGACCTGGCCGATGCTCACCTCAAAGCCCTGAAGCGACTCGAGCAATCGCTCGGAGCGATGAACCTTGGCACCACCGAGGGCTTCTCTGTCCGCGAGATTGTGGCGGCGGTCGAGAGGGTGACCGGGCGGTCGCTGCCGGTCAGCTACCAACCGCGTCGGGCCGGCGATCCGCCCGCTTTAACGGCTGATAGCAGTCGCGCCCGTGAGGTGCTCGATTGGACGCCGCGGCGATCAACCCTAGACCTGATGGTGGGCAGCGCCTGGGACTGGTTTAAGCGACACCCGAACGGATATGGCGGCTAAGCCTGCCTGCGCCGCGGGAGAGAAGTAGGCGGGGCACGGCGCCATGCGTCTCAGCCGCTTACGGGCTCCCCGAAGCGGCGCTCCGTGCCGGCGAGCAAGCGACGGATGTTGCCTTCGTGCTTGACGATGATGATCCCGGTGATCACGACGATCGCCAGCGTGACACTCCAGGCCACGAGTCCTAGCGCCCCAAGAACGACGACTACGACGCTGACCGCAACACTGCCAACCAAGGATGCCAGCGATACGTATCGCGTTAATGCCACGACCAACACCATCAAGGGAAAGACCAGCAGCACCCACGGAAACATACCGGCGGCCGATCCCGCCCCCGTCGCCATCCCTTTGCCGCCCTTGAACCCGATCACCGGCGACCAACAATGTCCGATCACGGCGGCGACGCCCACAGCTGCCGTCCACCAGCCATCAACCCCAGCAAGACGGGCGACCACCACTGGGATAAAGCCCTTGAGAAAATCGAGGGCGAAGACCGCGATCGAGATTCTCCAGCCCAACACCCGCAGGGCATTCGTCGCGCCAATCGAGTGACTGCCGTGGCGCCGGAGATCGATCCGTCCGAACCAGCGGCCAAGGACGACTCCCCACGGTACCGCCCCGGAGGCGTAGGCCGCGCCAATGAGCACGACGTCGACCGCGAGGGGCGGCATCTCAGCGCCCGTCCTCGCGACCGCGGAAGCTCAGCCGGAGCGGGGTGCCGGTGAACCCGAACGTTTCGCGGAGCCTGTTCTCAAGGTATCGGCGGTAGGAGAAGTGAATTTGTGTCGGGTCGTTACAAAAGAAGACGAATGTCGGTGGCGAGGTGTCGGCCTCGGTCGCGTAGTAAAACTTCAGCCATTTTCCCGGCTTGCTGGCAGGGGGATGGCTTGCGACCGCTTCGCGCAGCATCTTGTTTAGGGCAGCCGTCGAGACGCGTCGTTGCCGCTCCGCCACAACCTCGAGAGCGGTTTCCAAGGGCTGCTGGACCCGCTGCCCGAACTTCGCGGAGATGAAGACGAGCGGCGCGTACGGCATGAAGTCCAACGCCTCCCGCGCTTTCTCCCGGTATTCGTCCATGGACCGCGGTGACTTCTCGACCAGATCCCACTTGTTGATAACGACGACGATGCCCTTCTTCTGTTCCTCCACGTACCCCGCGATGTGGAGGTCCTGAGCGGTGAATCCCTCGGTGGCATCGATGAGAACCAGGACCACGTCCGAGCGATCGATCGAGCGCATGGAGCGAAGGACGCTGAAACGCTCGATGCCCTGCTCGACTCGCCCGCGCCGTCGAATGCCCGCTGTGTCGATCAGCGTCAGTGGCTGACCAGCCCAGATCAACTGGGTATCAAGACTATCGCGTGTGGTGCCAGGGACGTCGCTGACGATGGCCCGCTCCTGACCCAGCAACGAGTTGAGGAGCCGGCTCTTGCCAACGTTTGGGCGACCGACTATGGCGATGGCGGGACCATCGGTCTCTGGTTCCTCTTCCGCTTCGGGTAACGCCTCGACCACCCGGTCGAGCAGGTCGCCGGTTCCCGATCCGTGATACGCCGAGATGGCGATCGGCTCACCAAGACCGAGCTCGTAAAAGTCGATCGCGCCGTTCCGGCGGTCGGCGCTCTCGGCTTTGTTCGCCGCCAAAATGGTCGGTTTATCCGCCCTGCGCAGGAGATCGGCGACCTCATGGTCCCCGCCTGAGAGACCCATTTTAGCGTCGACGATGAAGACAATAACGTCGGCCTCATCGATCGCCTGCCGCGCTTGTTCGCGCGTGTGCCGGGCGATCTCAGCCAAGGATCCTGCGGCGATTTCCTTGTCGTCCTGCAGCCCGCCGGTGTCAACCAGGGTGAACTCAAGCCCTCCCCAGTCGGCCGTGCCATAGACACGATCACGGGTGGTGCCCGGCTGGTCCTCGACAATGGCCCGGCGTTCCCCGATGAGGCGGTTGAACAGCGTTGATTTGCCCACGTTAGGCCGTCCAACAACGGCCACAATCGGTTTAGCCACGGGTACCCCGACGACGATAGCGCCGCTCGATCTCACTTCGCCGGTTCATCAGAGCGGCCCGCGGCCGGGAAATCCAACGCGGATGGATGGTTGTTCCCCGGCGGAAAGATTAGCAACGGCCGAGTATAGCAGACCCGCGACGCTGATCGTCGGACCGAGGCGGTGGCACAAACCGCCGAGTCCCAAATCACCGTGGGGCACGCGGGCCCCTGCTCAGCGCTTCGCTCCATCCGTGCCTATTGTCGGTGATCCAATGTCAGGACTCGTGGTGCGGTGATGGTCGTGTAATGCTCCGCCGGCCCCCCGATCATAGGGACTGGAGCGCGTCCGCGAGCGCGTCGATCCCGGCGCGATCGTTCATCTCAGTTGCGCAAAGTAACAGGCAGTGATCCAACCCGCGATCGGCATGCCCGAGGTCGTAGCCGCCGATGATCCCCCGGCTCAAGAGTTTCGCATTCACCTCGGCCGCGGGCTGCGGCGTACGAACGACGAACTCGTGAAAAAACGGGGCGGCGAGGGCGGGTTCATAACCGTCGACCGCCAGAACCCTGTCCGCGAGGTAATGAGCGTTCTGATAACACCGTGTTGCTACTTCGCGAAACCCTTCGGGCCCCAAACTCGCCATATAGACCGTAGCGGCTGTCGCCATCAGCCCCTGGTTCGTGCAGATATTGCTGGTGGCTTTCTCACGGCGAATATGCTGCTCGCGCGTCTGAAGCGTCAGCACGAAGCCCCGCTGCCCGTCCGCGTCATGGGTCATGCCGACCAAGCGTCCCGGCAGCTGACGGACGAACCGTTGACGTGTCGCGAGGAGCCCGACGTACGGGCCACCGTAGCTCTGAGCGACGCCGAGCGCTTGACCTTCGGCGGCGGCGACATCGGCGCCGAGCTCGCCTGGGGGCGGGAGCAGACCAAGCGGCACGGGGTAGGCGCCAACGACCAGGAGCCCACCGGCACCATGAACCATCTCCGCCATCCGCTCGATCTGCTCGATTCCGCCGAAGAAATTGGGGTACTGGACCACCACGCAGGCGAGATCGGGACCAAGGTGAGACGCGAAATCCTCGGGCGTGCTGACGAATCCGTCCGCTGGAATCGGCAGCTCGACCAGGTCGACGGGAAGCCCGGAGAGATAGGTCCTGAGCACGGCGCGATAGCTGGGATGAACGGTCCCCGAGACGACGATGCGGCGCTTTTGCCGGCTGGCGGAGACGGCGATCAGCGCACCCTCGGCGAGCGCCGTCGCGCCATCGTACATCGAGGCGTTGGCGACCTCCATGCCAAGCAGTGCCGCGACCATGCTCTGGTACTCGTAGATAACCTGCAAGGTTCCCTGGGCGACCTCAGGCTGATACGGGGTATAGGCCGTGTAGAACTCGCCGCGGGCCATAATTTGACCGACCGTTGCCGGCACGTAATGCCGGTACGATCCCGCTCCCAGGAAGCAGGTGCCGTCCGTTGGATGAAGATTGCGGGACGCGAGCTCCGAGAGTCGTTTGGCCGCTTCCAGCTCCGTCAGGGACGGCGGCAATGAAAGCGCGGGAAATCGTACCTTCTCGGCGATGGCGCCGAAGAGATCCTCAATGCGACTGACACCGATGGCATCGAGCATTTCCGCTCGGTCGGACGTGGTGTGTGGATTGAACGTCATCGCGCGTGAGTAACCTTTCCATATCGCGAATTGACCATTCCAAGCGAGGCCCGTCCTAGTGCGTCGCCGCGGTCTCGGCAAAGGCGTCGTAGTCGGTCGGCGTCATCAACTGCTCGACCTGGTCCCGGTCGCCGACGCGGATCTTGACCAACCACGCTCGGTCGTACGGCGAGCTGTTGACGAGATCGGGCGCGGCGATCGCATCTTCGTTTCGTTCGACGACCTCGCCGTCCACTGGCGCGTAGACGTCGGAAGCCGCTTTTACCGACTCGACAATCCCGAATGGCTGGGCTTGGGAAACGTGATCGCCTACTTCCGGCAGCTCGAGGTACGTGATATCGCCAAGCTCGCTTTGGGCGTGATCCGAGACGCCGATGGTCGCGACGTCGCCATCAAGCCGCACCCACTCGTGGGTCCGTGTGAACCGAAGATCCTGTGGCGAGGCCATTGTTTCGTATCCTCTCTTCGTGATGAACGCCAGCCGTTATTCGCGTTATCGGACAGCAGGCCGCCGGTAAAACGGCGTTTTCACCTGAATGCCTCCGACCGGCCGGCCTCTAATGACAACATCCAATGGGCGACCAATCCCGGCGGCGTCGCGCTCGATCAAGGCAAGCCCAATATTTTGGCCAAGAGTCGGCGACATCGCGCCGCTGGTGACAACGCCAACTGCACGACCGTCGACTTGCGCTTCGCAATGGGATCGGGGCGCCCCACTGCGGTCGAGCAATTGGAAGCCGACCGTTTTCCGCGGCGGCCCCGCTGACTGGGCCGCCAGGATCGCATCGCGTCCGACGAACGGTCCCTTATCAAGCTTGACGGCCCAGCCGAGGCCCGCTTCAAGCGGGTTGATCTCTTCGGAGATCTCGTTCCCATGCAGGGGCATCCGCGCCTCTAGACGGAGGGTATCTCGTGCGCCGAGGCCTACTGGGACCAGACCCTCATGGCGGCCCTCCGCCAGGAGCGCGTCCCAGAGGTCGCCAACGCGATCTTCCGCCGTGTAGAACTCGAAGCCATCTTCCCCGGTGTACCCGGTCCTGGCGATCATGAGCGGTTCGTTTGCTACCACCCCGTCGACCCAGTGAAAGCCTTCCAACGACGCGAGGTCCGTCGCCGTTAGTCGCTGGACAATCGCTTCCGCCTGTGGCCCTTGGATCGCGATCATGCCGTATTGGCCGGAAGCGTCTTCGACCTCGACGTCCAGGCTTCCCCGCTTCGCGCGCTGCTCCGCGAGCCAGCTGACGTCCTTTTTGGCGTTCGAGGCGTTGACTACCACCATGTAGCCGTCGCCTGAGGGCTGACGGTAGATGATGATGTCGTCGATCACGCCACCTTGCTCGTTGGGCAAGAGGGAGTATTGAGCCTGACCTGGCTCGAGTCTCGCGACGTCATTCGTCGTCACTTGTTGCAGGAACTCACCCGCGTCCGGTCCGGAGACGTCTACTTGGCCCATATGGTTGAGATCGAAAAGACCGGCGGCCGATCGGACCGTCCGGTGTTCCTGCAAAATACCGCTGTATTGGACCGGCATACTCCATCCGGCGAAAGGAACCAGCCGCGCGCCGGCCGCGACATGGCGGTCGTGAAGTGGGGTTTCGCGAAGCTCACCAGCGGGCAGCGACCGCTCACGTTCCTCGGTTTGGCTCGTTTGGTTGCTGACCGGCTCCGTCGCCACCTGACAGCTCCTCCCCCATGCATCGACCACCAGGGCGATTCTAGGGGTGGGTTGCGGCGAGCGTCAACCAACTCCGGCCGGTACGGCTACGCGCTCAAGGACGAGCTTGTCCATCTCGAGTTGAACGGGGACGGGGTAGCTCCCGGTGAGGCAACCTGTACAGAAGCCGGCTCGCGGCTCGCCAACGGCGCGAAGGAGGCCGGGAAGAGAGAGGTAGTCAATGCTATCGGCGCCGATGTGCTCGCCGATCTCCTCGATCGTCATGCGCGCCGCGATGAGCTCGTCGCGCCGCGCTAGGTCGACGCCGAGATAACACGGCCACATGATAGGTGGCGCATGAACCCGCATGTGAACCTCCGCCGCGCCCGCCTGGCGGAGCAATTGAACAATAGGCCGGCTGGTGGTGCCGCGGACGATCGTGTCGTCGACAAGCACGACGCGCTTTCCCGCCAAAACCTCCGGCAGCGCGTTGAATTTCAACGAGACGCCGGTCTCGCGCAGACGTTGGTCCGGTTGGATAAAGGTGCGCCCGATGTACCGGTTTTTGATTAAGGCTTCCTGATAGGGAAGACCTGATACCCGGGCGTAACCGATCGCCGCGGGTACCGCCGAGTCCGGGAGCGGAACCACAATGTCCGCGTCCGCTGGCGCCTCCCGCGCGAGTTCCTCGCCCATGCGTTGCCGCACCAGGTGGAGGCGCTGGCCGTGGATCAGGCTGTCGGGGCGCGCGAAATAGATCAGCTCGAAGAGACACATCGCATGCCGGTGCGGGGCGACCGCGGGGTATGAGCGAAGCCCGTCCGGGCCGATCTCGACGATCTCGCCCGGCTCCACTTCGCGCTCGAACGTCGCGCCGATCGTCGCCAGAGCGCAGCTCTCCGACGCGACGACCCAATGGTCGGCCAGGCGTCCCAGGCAGAGCGGGCGCACCCCGAGCGGATCTCGTACCGCCAGCAAGCGGGAGGGCGTCAAGACCGCCAGGCTGAACGCCCCAATCATTCGCGGCATCGCCCAGCGCAGACGTTGAACGATGTCCCGCCCTGGCGCCGTGGCGATGACGCGCGTGAGGACCTCGCTATCGGTCGACGTCGCGAACGACTCCCCTCGTCCGCTCAGTTCATCGCGGAGAGCGACCACGTTCGTCAGGTTTCCATTGTGAGAGACCGCTACTGGGCCGTCAGGACTGGCCGCAATCATCGGGCCGGCGTTGATGGGCCGGTTTGAGCCCGAGGTCGAGTACCGGGCGTGACCGATCGCAATATGGCCCGTTAGATCCTGAAGATCGTCTTCGGCGAATGCCTGGCTCACGAGCCCAAGGCGCGTCCGGACCGCGATCTTCGTCCCGTCCGCGGTCGCGATTCCAGCGCTCTCCTGGCCACGGTGTTGGAGCGCGTAGAGACCGAAGAAGGTCAGCCGCGCCACGTCCTCCCCGGGAGCGTAGATGCCGAAGACCCCACACTCCTCACCCGGCTTGTCGTCCCACATCGCGCCGCTTCCCCCCATGCCCTTACGACCCTCCGCCGAGCGCCGATTCGTAGGCTGTACGCGCCGCGTCGATCGCCACGTCGATCGTGTTCGCGATCGCGACTCGACGGCCGCCGGCGGTGCCAAGCTTGACATGCGGGATACAAGCGCCCTCGCATCGTTGAACCAAATCCCCCGCGCGGGATGAAGGGAGCGAGACAATGATCCGCGACGGCGCCTCGCCGAAGAGCGCCTCGTCGCGGCGCAGGGTGGCCCCGTCCGGCAGCGCCGTCACGTTGACTCCAAGGTCCGCAGCGATCGCCATTTCCGCCAGGGCGACGACAACGCCGCCGTCAGAGCAATCGTGTACGGCTGAGACCACTCCGTCCGCGATTGCCGCCTGAATCATTTCTTGGACCCGTCGCTCCAGGTCGAGGTCCAGACAAGGGGGCTTCCCTCCCGTCACGTTGTGGATTGTCGCCAAAAACTCGGTCGCGCCCAGAGTGGGGCTCAGGCCACCCAGAAGATATACCTCCTCGCCGTCACGCCAGGCAAGCGTCGCGTGACGGTGAACGTCAGCAAGCACGCCAACCGCTCCGACAATCGGTGATGGCATCACCGACGCGCCGTTTGTCTCGTTGTAGAGACTCACGTTTCCACTGACGACGGGCACGCCGAGCGCGCGGCATGCCTCCGCCATGCCATTGATGGCTCGGCTCAGCTCATAGTAACCGGCTGGTTTGTTCGGGCTGCCGAAATTCAGGCAGTTCGTGATCGCCAGTGACCGCGCTCCCGCGCAGGCCACGTTGCGTGTCGCTTCGGCGACCGCGTGGCGTGCCCCGAGCTCGGGATCGAGCAGGCAATACCGCGAGTTGCAATCGATCGCGACCGCGAGACCCCGCCGCGTGCCCTTCAGCCGCAGCACAGCGGCGTCTCCGCCCCCAGGCGATACTACGGTGTTTGTTAAGATCGTGTGGTCGTACTGCTCGAACACATAACGTCTGCTGCAGACGTTCGGAGACGCGAGAAGCCGGAGAAGACAGCTAGTAGCATCGTTACTCTTCGAGTTTTGATCAAGATCGGGGATGCCGCCCAGAGCCAGCTCTCGCTGCCGCGCGATTTCGCTCGATTCCTCAGCCACTGGTTCGTAGGTCGGGCAGGCTTCGGTGAAGAGATGAGCAGGTACGTCGGCGACCGTCGTCTCTCCGTCCTTGATCCGCACGCGGCCGTCATCGGTGACGAGCCCAATCGCCGCGGCGTCCAATGACCACCGTTGAACGACCGCCTCAACCTCAGCCACCGCGTCGGGACGGACGACAAGCAGCATCCGCTCCTGGCTTTCGCTCAGCATGACTTCGTAGGCCGTCATCTCCGTCTCGCGCCGGGGTACGAGCGCAACGTCGATTTCGGCCCCGACCCCACCTCGGCTCGCGCATTCAACCAGCGACGAGGTTAGCCCGGCCGCGCCAAGGTCCTGCATGGCGACGACAGCGTCGCCGCTCAGTAATTCGAGGCACGCCTCCATTAAGAGCTTTTCGAGAAAGGGGTTGCCCACTTGAACGACTCCGCGGTGGGAGCTCTCCGGATCGTCGACAGAGGCGAACGTTGCGCCGTGCAGGCCGTCGCGTCCCGTCTTCGCTCCGATCGCCATCACGACGTTTCCTGGGCCGCTCGCCTGAGCGCGCATCAGCGAACCGTGCTCGGCCACACCGACGCACATCGCATTGACCAAGGGATTGCCGTTGAATGAGCGATCGAAGAACAGTTCGCCGCCAACGGTTGGCACACCGAGGCAGTTGCCGTAGCCGCCAATACCCGCTACGACATGATCGAAGAGGTACCGATTGCGTTGGCTCTCCAGCGGGCCAAATCGCAGTGCGTCGAGCAGGGCGATCGGCCGCGCGCCCATCGTGAAGATGTCTCGGACGATCCCTCCCACTCCCGTCGCCGCTCCCTGGAGTGGTTCGATCGCGCTCGGGTGATTGTGCGACTCTACCTTGAAGACGACCGCCAACCCGTCACCGACGTCGATCGCGCCGGCATTCTCACCTGGACCTTGGAGCACCCATGGCGCTTCGGTGGGGAGTCGCCGGAGAAGGGGGCGAGAATGTTTGTACCCGCAATGCTCGCTCCACATCGCTCCGAACATCCCGAGCTCAACTGGCGTCGGCGGTCTCCCCAGATACTCGATGATCAAATCGTACTCAGCATCACTGAGTGCGACTTCCCGCCATGCGCCCGGGCTGATCCCATGCTCCTCCACGCTCACTACCATGAACGATTCTCGCTAGCCCTACCGTTGGTCATCACGCCGGAACCGATAGGAATGCGAAGGCCGTTTGAAGCACGAAAATGCCGTCCGTTCCCCCGAGGAGAGAATCCGCGGCTCGCTCGGGATGTGGCATCAGACCGATGATGTTTCGCTTGTTGTTGCTGATCCCGGCGATTGCGTTTTTCGAGCCGTTTGGGTTAGCTAAATGGGATATGTTGCCAGAGGCGTCGCAGTATCGGGCGAATACCTGCCCGCTCCCCTCCAAGCGTACCAGCGTGGCCTCGTCCGCGTAGTACGCCCCGTCACCGTGCGCCACTGGCAACCGTAGGACACGGGGACTATTAGGTTCTCCAACCAGGTACTCAGCCGCCTGTTCAATGCGAATCGTCGTCCAAAAACAATGGAATCGCAGGGTCTTGTTTCGCAGGAGCGCGCCCGGCAGGAGCTGCGCCTCCGTCAAAATTTGAAACCCATTGCAGATACCGAGGACCGGGCCGCCCTGAGCCGCGAAGCGTCGCAGGGGCCCAAGGATCGGCGCGAACCGAGCCAAGGCCCCGCAGCGTAAGTGATCGCCATACGAGAAGCCGCCAGGAAGCACAACCCCATCAAAGCCTTCCAACTCGGTCTCGCGGTAGTCCACCAGCCGCGCAGCCACACCAACGTTGTCGCGGAGCGCGACCAGCGCGTCGGTATCACCGTTGCTTCCCGGAAACGAGACGACGCCAATCATGCCGGAGGTAGCTCCCGGCCGGGTACAGGCTGCCCGCCCTCCTCGTTCTCGGGATGAACGCGGACCTGATACCGTTCGATCACGGGGTTGGCGAGGAGCCGCTCACACATCAGCTCAAGGTCTGCCTGAGCTGCGGCTAAACTCGGCGCCGCCAATGTCACGCGCATCAACCGGCCCGCTCGCACATGCTGCACCAGCTCGTGACCCAGGCCGCGAAGTCCCCCCAGGATCGCCTCTCCCTCGGGGTCATTCACCCCCACTTTCGGTAGCACGACCACTTCCGCTATCCATCGGATTGACACCCCCGGGGCCGTTGCTTCAGTGTCATGATCCACCTTTATTCCTCAGCCTGATATCCGGCTAGGACGCTTCCCGTCAACCGTTCGTACGCCTCCATATAACGCGCCGTTGTACCGACGACAACATCAGAGGGTAAATCGGGCCCCGGTGGTTCCTTGTTCCAGCCACTACGTTCAAGCCACTCCCGCACGAATTGCTTGTCGAAGCTCGCGGGCTCGTCGCCTGGTGCATGAGCGGAGGCATCCCAGAAGCGCGAACTATCCGGCGTCAGCAACTCGTCGATCACCAAGAGCTTGCCACCAACCGATCCAAACTCGATTTTGGTATCAGCAATCAACATTCCCCGGCGCAGCGCGAATTCGCTGGCGGCGTCGAAGAGATCCCGACTCGCCTCCTCTAGGTCACCCGCCAGTTCCGCGCCGACAATCTGCCTTAGCTCGGACGACGGGATCGTGACGTCATGCTGGTTATCGTGCTTGATCGCCGGCGTAAATAGGGGTGCAGGTAGGCGGTCACCGCGCCGGAGCCCGCTCGGCATGGGTTCCCCGGCAATCGTCCGTGATTGCTGATACTCCGCCCACGCCGACCCCGCAAGGTAACCACGAACCACGCATTCAACGTCGATTCGGTCCGCCTTTCGGACCACCATGGACCGTCCCCGCAACAGGTCCGTGTACGGACTGAGCTCCGGCGGGAACGCAGTGACGTCGGCCGTCAGCAAGTGGTTCGGAACAAGGCCATTGGTTTGTTCGAACCAGAAGCTGGATAGCTGCGTCAGGACAGCCCCTTTGTGCGGAATCTCGGTTGGAAGCACCACGTCGAACGCGGAGATGCGATCGGTTGCAACCATCAGCAGAGCATCACCAAGATCGTAGGTATCTCTTACCTTTCCCCGGCGGAAGAGCGGCAGGGTGGGAAGGTCGATTGATCGCACGACGTCCATCACGCTGGCACGCCTTCGATTGCCGGCATCGAGGATGCCGAATGAAGCCCTAATCTCGCGAATATCGCCTCGACGTGGACCAATTGCTCATGAGGATCAAACAGACGCTCCAAGGCTGAAACGTCGAGCGTCTCGGAAATGAAAGGGTCGCTGAGCAGTCGGTCCCGAAACGTAGCCCCACCGTCCCAGGCGTCGAGGGCGTGTCGCTGAATGATCTTGTACGCCCGTTGACGGTCCAGCCCCGCTGCAACGAGCGCGAGGAGCACACGCTGGGAATAGATCATGCCGCCGGTCAGATCGAGATTGGCCCGCATCTGATCGGTGTGGACGACGAGCCGTTCCATCAAGTCGGCAACAAGGTCAAGTAAGTAATCGAGCAAGATGCACGCGTCCGGAAATGTGATGCGTTCGGCAGAACTGTGACTGATATCACGCTCGTGCCACAATGCGACATTCTCAGCGGCCGAGACGGCGTACCCTCGCAGCACCCGTGCGAGACCCGAGACGCGCTCCGACGCATGCGGGTTACGTTTGTGCGGCATCGCGGACGATCCCTGATTGTCTGCTTCGAAGGGCTCCTCCACTTCCCGAACCTCAGTCCGCTGCAGATGCCGCACCTCGGTCGCCATCTTCTCAATGGTTCCACCAACCCCCGCGATGACGGCGAGAAAGAACGCGTGCCGATCGCGTTGCACGACCTGCGTTGAAGCCGGTGCCGCGACCAACCCGAGCGCCCGGCACACCTCTTCCTCGATCGCAGGCGACACATGAGCGTGCGTGCCGACGGCGCCAGAAATCTTTCCAACCGCCATATCCTCTCGCGCCAGGTCGAGACGCCTTCGTTGCCGGCGCAACTCGTCAAACCAGACGGCGAGCTTCAAACCGAAGGTCGTCGGCTCCGCGTGGATGCCGTGCGTCCTGCCGACCATCAGCGTCTGCTTATGCGTCACCGCCTGGCGGCCAGTCACCTCAATTAAGCGCGCGAGCCCTTCGTCCAGCAACGCCCCCGATTCGCGAACCTGGAGGGCGAGGGCGGTATCCACGACATCGGAGCTCGTGAGCCCCAGATGAATGTACCGTGCAGCCTCTCCGACGGTCTCGCTGGCCGCTCGCAGAAAGGCAATCACATCGTGGTCGGTTTCCCGCTCGATCTCGCGCATCCGGTCGATATCGACCGACGCCGATCGGATCGCGGGCATCGCCCAATCGGGTATCGCGCCGCGGCGGTTCCACGCCTCACAAACTTCGATCTCAACGTTGAGCCAAAGGTTGAGGCGGTGACGCTCGCTCCAGAGCCTTCCCATCGCTGGTCGGGTGTAGCGGTCGATCACTGCCAGCTCCCGGTCGGCCCCGCATCGTCGTGTCCGTACACATCAGAAAGAAGTATACCCCAGCCATTGTCGCCGGTGCTGCCGAGGCGTAGACTTGCTCAAGGGAACCATCCAGCGTCCGTCAGCGGGTGCTCAGACCTAAGCGGTGTGAGGACGATTTTCGTAGCGCCTGGACTCGCCAAGGAGGAGGCGAGTTGACGAGGTGGAAGCCGATCGAACTCTTCGGCGGAAGGCTTCCCGGCACGCACTGTCGTGATGACCGAACTAAAACAGCAGGGCGACCTGCCCCCAAAGCCCGGTCAACGTGCGATACCGATCTCACTGATTTTGAGGTCTGCGCCGTCCCTCTCACGGTCTGGATGCTGTGGTCCCAGTTGCACGGCCGCTGCGCGGTACGCCTCTCCTCCGGGAGCGGCTGGTCCAAAACACGCGCGATTTTTCGGGCATCAGACGAGTGCGCCATCCTCTTCCCGTCCTTCCGGGGCCGGCGCCATACATCCAATCCACAAGAGAGGTACCCATATGTGCGGCATTTTCGGGTATGTCGGTGAGTCTATCGATCTCGGCGGGGAGGTTCTCCAGGCGTTGAAGACCCTCGAGTACCGGGGGTACGACTCCTGGGGAATCGCCCTCGCTACGGACGATCGTATCGCGGTCGAAAAGCACGTTGGCAAGATCAACGGCGCCGGCGTGAGCTTTCCCCCGTCCGACATCGGCTTTGGCCATACCCGCTGGGCCACCCACGGCGGTGTCACCGAGCCAAACGCCCATCCGCACCTCGACTGCCGGGGGCGCCTAGCGATCATCCACAACGGGATTGTCGAAAACTACCGTTCCCTGAAAGCGGACTTAACCGCCCAAGGTCATGTGTTTCGCTCCGAGACCGATAGTGAGGTCATCGCCCATTTGCTCGAGGAGGAAATGCCGCGTCGCGGCGGCGATCTCGCCTCGGCCCTCGCCGCTGTGTTTCAGCAGATCCAGGGTCTCAATGCCGTTATGGCGATGGACCTCGCGACGAGGGAGCTTGTCGCCACGAAGACCGTCTCCCCACTGGTGGTCGGCACCGGCTCGGGCGGATCGGTGATTGCCTCCGACTCGCTCGCCCTCCACGGCCACGCCGACCGGGTCATCTACCTCGAAGATACCCATCTCATCCGACTCCGACGCGACGAGCTCGTCCTCTATGATCGGTCGTCGATGAGGGAGATTAATCCTCGGTTTTCCCGGCTTGAACTCCCGTCCGGCAATGCCGATCTCGGTTCGTATCCTCATTTCATGGCGAAGGAGATAGCGGAGCAGCCAGAGGTCTTGGAGCGCCTGGCGCGCGATCGTAGCGAGGAGGTCGTCGCCTTCTCGCAGGCGATCCTTGACGCCTATGGAACGTTCCTCGTCGGCTGCGGCACGGCGTCCTACGCGGCTCTCACCGGTTCCTATCTCTTCAGTCGCATCGCCGCGCGGCACGTCAACTTCGTCGTCGGCTCGGAGTTCACATACCACGAGCATTTCATCACCCCGCGGAGCCTCGTCGTCGCACTCTCCCAAAGCGGCGAAACCGCCGATGTCATCGAAGCGATGCTCGCGGCGCGAAAACGCGGCGCTCGCCTCGGTGCGCTCGTCAACACCGAGCATTCCACCCTCGATCGCATGGTCGATCTTCGCCTGCCACTTCGCGCCGGGCCTGAGCAATGCGTCCTCTCGACGAAAGCGTATACCGCCAAAGTCGCCCTCCTTTTGATGATGGCGCATGCCGCAACCGATACCCTTGACCAGGGTCGCGATGCCGTCTTACGTGCGGCCGAGGGCATGCGACGAATGTTGGAGAGCGAATGGGTCGGCCGGGTCCGCGACATCGCCGACACCGTGCATCGGGCTGATCATCTCTTCGTGATTGGTCGCGGACTGGCCTATCCGACGGCGCTTGAGGCGGCACTCAAGATCAAGGAGGTCAGCTATATCCACGCTGAAGGCTTCGCCGGCGGCGAGTTGAAACATGGAGTGATCGCGCTCGTCGCGCCAGGCACGCCGTGCGTCGTATATGCTCCGAATGACGAGACCCGGGTCGATATCCTCTCCGGCGCGATGGAGCTCAAGAGCCGCGGCGGCTACATTATTGGCATCGGTCCCACATCCGACCCCGTCTTCGACGTGCATCTCGACACACCCGACGTCGGCCGCGCCGCGCCGCTCGTGAACGCACTTCCCGCCCAAATGCTCGGGTACTACGCGGCGTTGCGGCGAGGCAACGACCCTGACAAACCCCGTAACCTCGCCAAGAGCGTCACCGTCAAATGAACGTTGACCAGGCGTCGTCCGTCGACCTCATTGATACCCATGCCCACCTCGACGACCCAGTCTTCGACCGCGACCGCGAGCACGTCATCGCCGCCGCCGCCGCCAAAGGCGTCGGACGAATTATGAACGTCGGCTACCGACCCTCGCGGTGGACCACGACGCGCGCTCTGGCAGAGCGGCATGCAGGGATCTTTCCGATCCTTGGTCTCCATCCGCATCACGCGGACGAATATGACGATTCTGTCGGCGAACGGCTCCTTTCGGCCATCACCGACTCCGGTGCTGTGGCCATCGGCGAAATCGGTCTTGACTATTTCCGCGATGGCCCCGACCCGCCCGTTCAACGACGCGCTTTTGTGGCGCAGCTCGAGATCGCTCGCCGCCTTAAACTACCAATCGTCATTCATCAACGAGCTGCTGAGGCTGCCCTGATCGAGGTGCTCTCAACGTTCCCGGATCTTCCGACCCTCGTGCTCCACAGCTTCGACGCGTCGACCCGCCTCGCCACCTTCGCGAGTGAGCGAGGCTACTTCGTCGGCGTCGGTGGGCTGGCCACCAAAAACTCATCGTCGACCCTACGGTCCGTCTTGAAAGACATCCCGCTAACGCACGTCTTGCTCGAGACTGATTCACCCTACCTCTCGCCGCCCCGGGAGAAAGAGCACCGGAATACCCCCTCCAACCTCCCGGAAATTGCCCGGCGCCTGGCGTCAATCTGGGACACCACGGGAGATGATCTGGCTCGCGCCTCAACTACGGCCGCGGAGACGGCCTTCAAGATCGGGTCGATCCGAACGTAGGCGGCGGAGACGATGAATGCACCTCGGCCTGTGGAATCGGTGATCCTATTGGCCACGACAAATCCGGGTAAGCGCAACGAGTTTCGGGCGTTGCTTCCGCTTTCCGTCCGCGTTTTGACCCTTGACGACGTCTCCGTCTCGTTGCCGAGGGAGACCGGCACGACCTTTGCAATGAATGCCGCGGCGAAAGCTCTCGCGGCTGCCCGGCAGACTGGTCTGCTGGCGCTCGCGGACGATTCCGGGTTAGAAGTTGACGCTCTATCCGGTGCGCCGGGAGTTCGCTCTGCACGGTTCGGAGGAGAACCGCCGTCAGATGAGCGCAACCGATTGGCACTCGTAGACGCAATGATCAATCTCTCGGGCGCGCGGCGCTCGGCAAGGTTCGTCTGCGCCGTCGCAGTAGCGAAAAGCGGTGTCGTCGTTGCCACCGCGGAAGGGACCTGTACCGGAATGATTAGACTGGAGCCGAAAGGGATTTTTGGGTTTGGGTACGATTCGCTTTTCACCCTGCCAGACGGTCGGTCGATGGCTGAACTGGAGCCGTATGAAAAAAACCGGATCAGCCATCGAGCATCTGCGTTCCAGCGCATTTTGCCCGATTTGCTCCGCGAGCTGGGTATTTTGGCGAGCAATGGGCAGGCCCGATGATCGCGCCAGCCTCTCACCCCGAACTGCCGGCACCCGTTGATTTCCCACATTCATTCCACGACTGGCGCGCTCGCGTTGAACGTTTGAGCGTACCGCCGGTCGTTGCCGTTGCCGGCTCTCGCGGCAAGACGACTGTGGTGCGCCTGCTCGACGCGATTTTTCGCCAAGCGGGTCTCCGTACCGCTCTCTGGACCAATTACGGGGTCGAGATCAACGGCCGGCGGCAGAGCGGTGAACTTGTGCCATGGTCGCGTGCCGTCTCCCGCCTCGCTGACGGAAGTCTGGACGTCGGCATCCAAGAGCTCGACTGGGCGACCGTTCACGCCGTCGGCCTGCCCGGCGCCAGCTATCCCTTGGTCGCTGTCACAAACCTCTGTGTCAACAACGATTCGTGTTTAGTCCAGTCCGAGACCCGGCTGGCGATGAAGGCGTTGACCCGCGTCCGCGCCGCCGCGCGAGAGGATGGGGCACTCGTCCTGAACGGCGAGGATTTCGGAGTCGCCCCCCATGAGAACGACCACGCGCCAGCGATTCTCGTCGGCCAGAGCCGTGACACTCCCTTGATTCGCAATCAACTCAAGAGCGGGGGTATGGCGGCCTGGGTCAGCGATGGAACGCTCGTCGTCGGCGGGTCGGATCGTGTCGCCCCATTCGGTCGTTCGTCAGTCCTTCCCTTCGCCTTCGGCGGCGCGGTTAGTTTCCAAGTCCACAATGCCTTGATCGCCGGGGCCCTAGCCCGCGCCTGCGGCATCTCGACGGCCGCTATAGCGGAGGCGCTCGCAATGTTCTCGCCTTCGCCAAAGGTCATGCCGGGATCCTTCAATGTTCTCCCCGTCTCGGGTGCCACCGTTGTCGTCGATCGCCCCGCCCCCTCGTGGTTTCTCAGACCCGCGCTGCGGGCGGTAGGTCATCTTCCTGGCCGGCGCCTGCTGACCGTTGCCGGTCATCTGGCTCCGATACCGCTGGACGATCTGACCGAGACCGGGCGATTACTCGGGCGGAGCGGCGGCGTCCTAATCCTTCATAGCGCGGATGCGTCGTCTGAGCGGTTTACGCTGCTCCGGCAAGGGATCTTGGCGAACGAGGTCCCGCCGATCATCATCCACTGCGCCTCGGAGCGCCAAGCGCTGAACCGCGCCCTCGATATTCTCCGGCCCGGCGATACGACCTACGTTCTCGCCGATAATCCTCCCGCCGTATTGCGCGCCGTCGAGCGAGCCCGGGGCGCCTCTGCTAGCGCGGCCGCGCCTTCGGCGTGATTACAGACCTCCGCTTAGTCATCGAGCAACGCCGGAGACTGCGAAGCAGTGGCTCAGCTTAGCAACGCCGATATTGCCGACACGCTCGAGCGCTACGCGGGGCTACTCGAGCTCTCGGGCGAGAGCCCGTTTCGCACCCGTGCCTACCACCAGGCCGCGGGCGCCATCCGCGCGCTTGCAGAGCCTCTACCATTCCTCCAGGCTGAGGACCGCCTCCGTGATATTCCGGGGGTCGGCGAAGGCATCGCCGCGGCGATCACCGAGCTCCTTCAAACGGATCGCCTCCGAAGTTTGGAACAGCTCTCGGAACGGCTACCGCCGACGCTCCTCGGGATCCTGGCGCTGCCCGGTATCGGCATCAAGACCGTTCAGCGGCTTCACCAGACGTTCGGCATTACCGACCTCCCCGGGCTGGAAGAACTTGTCGCCGCGGGTCGACTCTCAACCGCGCCAGGGTTCGGCAAGACTCTTCAGGCAACCATCGCCGCCGGATTGGATACCCTCCGCAATCGCTCACTGCGCGTTCCCCTCGGCGTCGCCCTGCCGCGCGGCAGGGAGCTAGTCGCCGCCCTTCAGGCCCTGCTTCCCGCGCATCCCATCGCGCTCGCCGGAAGTATTCGCCGCATGGAGGAAACCGTCAGCGATGTCAACGTGGTCGTCGGTTCGGACCAACCGGAGTTCGTCATCGGCAACGTCTCCGCGTTGCCGCTGGTCGCGGAGGTTCTCAGCCGCGGCGCCGACGCGCTGCGCGTTCGCCTCCAGAGCAACCTGGAAGCGGAAATTCTCATAGCCTCGACTCACACGTTTGGCACCGCGCTTGTCCGGGCCACCGGCTCCGCTCAACACGTGGCGATGCTCGGACGACCTCTTCCCGAGTCCGAAACGGAGATGGGCCTCTACGCCGCGCTCTCTCTCCCCTGGATACCTCCGGAGCTGCGGCAGGGACTCGATGAGCTCGGCCGGGCGGACGAGATTACCGGATTGATTACGCTGCCCGACATCAAGGGTGAGTTCCACGCGCACACCACCTGGAGTGATGGCGCGGCATCGGTTGCCGACATGGCCCAAGCGGCGCGGCGGGCAGGGTATGCGTTCCTCGGCATCTCCGACCATAGTGGCGCCCTCGGCGTCGCCAACGGGCTAGATCCCCAGCGCCTTGCCGCCCAGCGGCGGGCGATCATTGAGGCTAACCAGGGCGTCGGAGTTCGCCTCTTTGCCGGCGCCGAAGTCGAAGTGGACCGGGACGGCCGGTTGGACTATTCGCCCGAAACGCTCGAAACCCTCGATGTCGTGATCGCTTCTCTTCACACCGGCCCCCGACGTGACCGCGACGAACTGACCGAACGGCTCCTGCGCGTCGTGGCCAATCACCATGTGGACATCATCGCCCACCCCAGCGGTCGCCTCGTTGGGCGCCGCGAGCCGGGCGACTTCGATTGGCCGCGGGTATTTGACACCGCGGCCAACTCAGGCATCGCCCTCGAAATCAACGCCGATCCAGCTAGATTGGACCTCAACGATCGCCTCGCGCGCATGGCGCTCGACGCCGGTTGCCTGCTGACCATCAACTGCGACGCCCACGCCGCAAACGGATTTCGATCTATGGAGTATGGCGTAGCCATCGCGCGTCGCGCCTGGGCGACGCCGGACCGGGTCCTCAATTGCTGGCCCCTCGACCGCATAGACGCCTGGCTAGCCGAGCGCGGTGCGCCCCACTCGTCACTCCCTCTTGCTTAGGACGCCACAGCCACCTGCCCTCGGTCCTCAACGGCGACACGCTCCGGACCAAGCACGTCGGCAAGCTCCGACTCGAGCAATTCGCTCCAATCTACCCGGCGCGATCGGCTGCGAAGCGTCATCGTATCGGTCGCGCCTCTGGATAAATGCAAGAAAAGGTCGTCATCGCCTTCATGGCGACGTAAGGCGGCGTCGAGCGCTTGCATGCGGCGAATATCTGCCCAGACATCGCTCGATGTGGGCAACGTCACATGAACGGCCCTCCGCGTCACAGGTCCCGCTTGCGGCGTCCGCATCTCGTCCGTCGCGGTCTCGCAGATCAACTGGAGGACCTCGCCCCTCCGATCAAGCTTCGCCACGACCTCGAGGATGACGTCCGTCTGCCACAAGGCGAGATGCCGCTCGTAACAGTCAGGAAATGCAACCAGCTCCATCGTCCCCGTTAAATCCTCAAGTTCGATGATCGCCATCGTCCGGTTGGTCTTCGTGGTGATTCGTCGTACGCCCGCGATCATACCAACGAGTCGCACCTTCTCCCCCGGGGTCCGATTCGCCAGTTCTACGATTTGCAGAAGACCGTTCGCGCCCCCGGAGCCATCCAAACTCGCCAACACGTCACTGAGCGGGTGCGCGCTCAAGTAGAGTCCAAGCAACTCTTTTTCCCATGAGAGCAGCTCACGGCTCGCGATCTCGGCACTCGAGGTCGCCGGAGCTCTTGATTCGACCGGCAGCGCTGCCGGCACCAAATCGAACATCCCGGTTTGTCCGCGCGCTCGGGCTTTTTGCTGCCGCTGGGCCGCCGCGATCGCCGTTTCCAGGCCGCCAATCACGGCCGACCGTGAGCCGAAGCTATCAAGGGCACCGCATTTGGCCAGCGACTCCGCCACCCGCCGGTTGACCACCGACCAATCAACCGCTTCGCAGAAGTGGTCTAAACTGGCGAATCTGCCATCGAGCTGCGCCCCCCGGGCCGTCACGATCGCCCGTATCGCTCCTTCGCCGGCGTTCTTCACCGCACCCAGTCCGAACCGGACCCCACTCCCTCCGTCAGCCGTCTGTTCAACCGCGAATTCAAGTTCGCTCGCGTTCACATCGGGCGGTAGGAGCGCGATTTTCGCCCGCCGACACTCCACCGCGTTGAAGACAATTTTCTCGGTGTTTCCGATTTCCGACGAGAGCAGAGCCGCCATAAACTCAACCGGATGATTCGCTTTGAGATAAGCGGTTTGCGCGGCGATGACGGCGTATGCCGCACTGTGTGCCTTGTTGAACCCGTATCCGGCGAATCGTTCGATCATGTCGAAGATATCGCCCGCCAACTTCTTGGCTAATCCATGCTCGACGCCGCCGGCCACAAAACGGTCGCGATACTTCGCCATCTCGGCCGGCAACTTCTTGCCCATCGCCTTTCGCAACCCGTCACCCTCCGCCATCGAAAAGCCGGCGAGGACGTTCGCGATTCGGATGACCTGCTCTTGATACAGCGCTACCCCATACGTTTCCGCCAGGATCGGCTCCATCTCCGGGTGCATATAAGCAATGTCCGTCCGGCCGTGCTTCCGGGCGATGTAGTCGGGTGCCATCTCCATGGGTCCAGGGCGAATCAACGCCATCAATGCGATCAAATCCTCAAAGCAACACGGCGCGACATCGACTGTCATCCGCGTGGTCATGCCACCTTCAAGCTGGAAGACCCCGACGGTTTCCCCGCGGCAGAGACCGTCATAACTCTTCTCGTCGTACAACGGGATGTTTTCCAGGGATATGTCGTGTCCAGCGACGCGCAGCAGCTGCACCGCTTTCCCCAACACGGTCAAGGTCCGCAGTCCGAGAAAGTCCATCTTCAACAGGCCGAGGGCTTCTAATTGCCCCATCGGATACTGGGTTGTGATCTCCCCTTCACTCTTGCCCCCCGCGCGCTGCAAGGGAACGTGCTGGACAAGCGGGTCGCGGGAGATGACGACCCCGGCGGCGTGCGTCGAGGCGTGACGCGCCACGCCCTCGACCTTGCGCGCCGCGTCCACCAACTCCCGAACCCCGTCGTCCCGCTCGTAGAGCGCCTTCAACTCCGGGACCTTCGTCAACGCGCCGTCGATCGTGATCCCTGGACCCACCGGGATCAGCTTGGCGACTTGGTCCGTCTCGGCAAATGTCCGCCCCATCGCCCGCCCGACGTCCCGCACTGAGGCCTTAGCCGCCAGCGTGCCGAACGTCACGATCTGAGCGACTCGCTCGTCCCCGTACTTGCGGACGACGTACTCGATCACCTCGCCGCGCCGGTCATCGGCGAAATCAATATCGATGTCCGGCATGGAGATTCGCGACGGATTCAAAAAGCGCTCGAAGATTAGGTCGTACTTCAGCGGGTCCAACGCCGTGATGTCCAAGGCGTACGTTACGATGCTTCCCGCCGCCGAGCCCCGCCCCGGTCCGACTAGAATCCCTTCTTCTTTCGCGAATCGGACAAAATCCCAGACAACGAGGAAGTAATTGGTAAACCCCATCGACCTGATCACTTCGAGCTCATATGCCAGTCGCTCGCCGACTTCTCCCCCATCGTGACCATATTTGCGCCTCGCCCCGGCCCTGACAAGTTGCTCCAAATACCCATCGGCCGTCTCGCCAGCCGGCACCGGAAACGCCGGCAAATGGTATCCCTTGAACCCCAGGTCGAGATGACACATCTCGGCGATCCGAATTGTGTTTCGCAACGCTTCCGGAATCTCCCCGAACACCGACCACATTTCTTCGGGACCCTTGAAATAAAGTTGATCGCTCTCGGTCTTGAGCCGCTTCGGATCGTTGACCGTGCTGTTCGTTTGGACGCAGACGAGAAGATCCTGTGCCGCCGCGTCGTCGCGGTTGCAGTAATGTACGTCGTTCGTCGCCACCAGCGGCAACGATAGATCGCGCGCGAGGGCGATCAACTCATGATTCGTCTGCCTCTGTTCCGCGATTCCGTGATCCTGGATCTCGATGAAAAATCGATCTTCGCCAAATATCTCGGCCAGCTTGCCAGCGAAGTCTCTTGCCACCGCCGGTCGGCCATGGAGGAAGTTGTTTGCCACCGGTCCCCCAAGGCAGGCCGAAGTCGCGATGATCCCTTCGTGATGGCTCGCCAGCATCTCCAGATCAATCCGGGGACGGTAGTAATAGCCCTCGAGCATCGCCCGGGTCGACAGACGCAGAAGGTTCCGATAACCGGTCTCGTTTTCCGCGAGAAGCAGTAAGTGGTACGACTTCCGCTCGCGGGCCTGCGCGCTCCCCTCCGCTAGATACGCTTCGATCCCGATGATTGGGTGGAGGCCGGCCTTCGTCCCGGCCTGGTACCAGTCCATCGCGGCATACATGACGCCATGGTCCGTGACCGCCAAATGATGCACGCCAAGTTCGCTCGCCTTCGCCACGTATTCATTGATGCGCCCCATTCCATCCAGGAGCGAAAATTCCGTGTGGAGGTGAAGGTGAGCGAACTCTGCCACGAGATTGCCTCCTTAGGGCTGATGCTCGTCTACCGCGACCATCGAGACTTCGTTACCATATGAGCGTCGATGAACTGTACGAACACATTGTACGATCTTAGTTGATGGGTCATGCCATGCATCACCCCGAGCCGATAGAGATCTACCTCTTTACAACCATTGCGGCACCGCGCTAGACGATCACGGCCCAGCTCTCGGCCGTCGCTCTCGACCCGCAATGTTCAGTTGCCGACGTTAGCAGGCTGCGAACCGCATGCAACCGGAGACGCGTGAACGACCACGGCACGTCCCACGCCTCTCTGCGGCTCCTCCGTCCTGCCACGACGCGATCGATGCGACGGAAACAACGTGAGAAAGGGCGAAGCCGATTGACCGGCCCCACCCCTCACGTCATTTCTCCATCAACGGCCGCGATCGTTTCGCAGACGGAACGCGCCTCAGGCCGCGACCCCAGTTAGCCCCGCACTGACTCCGGGCTTCAAGGCCAACCGGGCCTGCTGTGCTAAGAGCCGCAGCACCTGGCGCATGTTGTCCCGATACTCAGCTGGCACCGCGTCGTCGTGCAACAGGTCTAGGACCTCGCCGATCGCCGGCTCGTCGGTCAACAGGCTCGCCACGTCCCGCGGCAAGAACCCGGCAGAAGCGACAAGCGCATCCTGTTCGGGCAAAGCCAGGTCGAGCGCCTGCGCGAGCCGCTCGACTGCTTCCCGGGTCGGCATGCGGGCGCCGCTCTCTAAACGGCTGACATAGCTGTGATCGAAATCCGCTCTCTCCGCTAACTTGCTTTGGGAGACCCGTCGCACCTCCCGTAGCCGCTTCAAGAAGACCCCAAACTCCGCACTTTGCTGACTCATCGCGCGCTGACCTCCGCCGACGCTCGGCGATTGTGTCCACGAGTCAACGTGCGGGTGACTCGTTGGGCACAGTCTAGCACGCGATTGTCAGCAGGTCAACCGCAATCCCCGTTGTCCACCGCTTGACCCGCGGAGTGTCATTACCTATCAGCATATCGCCAATCTCATGTCGTTTTGTCGCGAATCGCCATGGAAACTGTCGATTTGACGGTGAATGGTGTTGTTTATCCTTGGGGATGTAGGGCCAGACGCCGCGCTCTTTCGGCGACGCGGCCAATTCAAGGGGCTGAGGCGGTGCTGCTATACTCGGGTCAGATCACGCAGCTCGCGGCGTTTCGACACTTGCGCCGTTCGCGCTCCGTGGACTCTCGGCCCGTAGTCACGGTCAGACGGGTTCGGGCGCCGTGCGCGGCCCCGCCGCCAGCGAGCAAAAGGTGCTCGATCCCTCGATCCCCCGCGGAGACCGTGTCGGCCCCGGCAATCCAATCAGCGCCGGCGGCGTTGAATCGGGCGCGTTCCCAGAGCGCGTGTCCTACGGCCGGTGCATCATCTGGAGAACACGCCGCTATTTTTCAATCCGGGTACCGTGTGCCAACGAGCCGACCGATCGCTGTCGTTGACTCGGGCCGAGCGTGAGCGCAGCTGACGGGGAGCGTGGAATGGGGTCGTCGTTACCAGGTGGGCCAGTTTTAGGGACCGCCTGGAGGGGCAGGTTGTGACTGCGGTGCAACTCCGAGGAGCCCCGATCGCGAAGCGATTGAAGGACGAGGTGCTGGCGTCAGCTGAGGTGCTTCGCCAGCGCGGTGGTCTCCAGCCGACATTAGCGACCCTGCTCGTCGGCGGCAACCCCTCCGCCGAAGCCTACCGCCGCTCCATCGAGCGCTCGCTGGGTTCCGTTGGCATCATCCACCGCGCCAGGACGCTCCCCGAGACGACCTCAGATTCGGATCTCATCGCGGAGGTGCAAAGTCTCAATGGGGACCCAGCTGTCAACGGCGTCCTGATTCTCATGCCATTGCCGGAACATCTCTCACCGCATCTCATCATTGAGCATCTGTCACCGCTGAAGGACGTCGACGGGATCACGCCGACCAATGCCGGCCGCCTTCACCTCGGCATTCCGTCGCTGCGCCCCAGCACGCCTCAAGGTGGAATTGAAATACTGGATCACTACGAGATCAACCTCGTCGGCCAGCAAGCCGTCGTCGTTGGCCGGAGCAACGTTGTCGGCCGCCCCTTGTCGACCCTCCTCACGCTCCGTGACGCTACGGTGACCGTCTGCCATCGGAAGACGAGGGACCTCGCGTCAGTCACACGCCAAGCGGACATCGTCGCCGTTGCCGCCGGCCATCCTGGGCTTATTCGAGGCGACATGATTCGAGACGGGGCCATCGTTATCGACTTCGGCGTCAACGTCGTCGACGGAGTGATCGTCGGTGACGTCGATCCCGCGTCTGTCGCGTCGGTCGCCGCCGCCTACACGCCGGTCCCCGGAGGGACCGGCCCCGTCACGACCCTCGTCCTCGCCCGTAACACGATCGCCGCGGGCTTCGCCGCGCTCGGCGGGAGCCTCGACCATGTCGAATTGGCAACAGTGACTGGCCGCGCTCAGCCGTGAAAGCTTGCGCTGCTGATCCCGCGGACCCGACGTAGCGTGGATCAACGACTCTAGGGATATGTATCCTTGGAGTGCTCTGCCTGTCATCGTCCGCCTCCAAACTGCCGCGTCCTACATCACACACTCCGTTGAACGTGCCGTGGCCGCGCGAGATGTCCCTGCGTGTGCGGCTTACCAGAGACGGCATCACCCCTTCGCTCCCTTAATCATGTGTCGAGTGGCCCACGCTTCGCCGCGGGGCTAAGCGGCGCCACTGATTGCCGGTCTGCGAACCGCCGCTTTCGGATGCACTCGACTGCCGGTAGTTGCTCAGAGGTTTTGGGTCACCAGTCGCCATTCAGAAGTGCCTTAAATTGTGGAGGCGGCGCGCCCGTGCTAGCATTAGAGCGTATTGGGGAGTCGTCTAACGGTAGGACGCCTGACTCTGGATCAGGTAGTCGGGGTTCGAATCCCTGCTCCCCAGCCGCTGCCTGCCTGCTCCGATTGCGCAATGCGACGGGTCCGGCCGAGGCTTCCAAATCGCTGGGCCAGATATTGGGCCGTAGTCGGACGGTGCCGCGAACCAAGCTCCGTAGAACGGTACGACATTCCCTCTTGTGCGGGGTGGCCCAGCCATAACCGCCAGTACGCATGGAGAGCAACGCGACGCGAGTCCGCCGGTAAACGCAATCCTGGCCTCATAAGAAGATCGAGGCACGATCAAGCAGCCCCCGGATACGTTGCAGGGGCCCACTGTCGCGTTGGACTCCTCTGTTGTGCAAGAACGCGGAATGGCTCGAAAGCCGCGGCGCCCGGCCAATCGACGGTTGTTCTATGCTAGGCCGGTGCCTTACTCGCCGTTGACCGTTCCCTTCTCGATGTCCAACCTTGGCAGCCCAGCCAAATCTGCTCGGTCCAAGAGCTCCGCGTCGGTGGCGGTCACGAGAACTTGGGCGCCGATTTGCGCCGCGCTCGTCGTGACGAACGTCCGGTGCGAGGCGTCGAGTTCCGACATCACATCGTCGAGGAGAAGCACAGGCGGCTCTCCCGCGACGTCGGACATCAGCGCTGTCTCTGCCAGTTTGAGAGCCACCACCCCGAGCCGCTGCTGGCCACGGGACCCGTACGTCGCGAGATCCAACCCGCCAACGGCAAACGCAAGATCATCACGATGCGGCCCTACTAGCGTTGCGCCTCGACGCAGCTCGTCAGATCGAGCCAGAGCTAAGCTCTGCTCAAGTTCCCGCGCGACGACCGCCTGCACCTGGTCGGGGGGAGCGGCCACGAGATGTCGGCCGAGCGAGTCGAGTGCAAACGTCGGTCGGTACGTCACCGTCAGGCTCCCCTCGACCGTCAACCGTTTGAATCGTTCCGCCGCGAGCTCGGCAAGCCGGTCCACGATGACGTAGCGCCGGGCCACGATCACGGAACCAAGCGCGATGAGTTCGCCATCCCAAAAGGCCAACTGGCTCGTCGCTGCCGCTGAGCCGGGACGGACCCCTTGGCGCGCTAAAGCCTTGAGCAAGCCGTTCCGGTGAGCGAGAACCCGTCCGTATCGTGCCAGCGATCTTAAGTACAGCCCGTCCATCTGGGAAATCGTCAAGTCGAGATAGCGGCGCCTGCCGGACGGCGGGCCACTGACGAGCGAAACGTCCTCGGGCGAAAAGAGCACGGCCTTCAGCGTTCCGACGGCGTCCATCGCCCGCACCGCCCGTCCCGCTAATTTGATCTGCTTTCGCACGGTTCCCGGCCGGTCTGGATCTGCTTGCAGTGTGATCTCGATCTCAGCGTCGCCTGCAAGGCGAGCAATCACGGCCCGCACCCGGGCGAAGGGGGGAACTCCGAAGTCCTTGCCACTCTCCCAGTTGATAACCTCTCGCTCGGCGTTACTGCGCGGCGAGCGGGTCGTGGCCAACATGGCGATCGCTTCCAGTAAGCTGGACTTTCCGCTCGCGTTGGCGCCGATCACGCGCAGACCAGTCGGAGAGAGGCGAAGTGAAAAGTGCCGGTAGACCCGGAACTCCTCGAGGTCGAGGTCTCGAAGATACATCAGTCTATGGGTAGCGCCGCGGCGCTAGTTCGCGCCAATGACCATCGGCATGATCACGTGAGTGTAGTTATCGGCTCCGACGAGGCGAACAACGCCGGCCTGGTTCGCACCGTTTACGCCAACCACGACTTGGCCAGCACGAAGCACCGTCAACACGTCCGCGAGATATCGCGCGTTGAACGCGATCTGGGTCTCCGGACCCGAGACACTCGCATCCACGAAGCTCTGGCTGTTACCTCGCTCCGCGGCGTTTGCTGAGATCTCCACGCTGCCCGGCATGAACTCCTCATCACCGGCGTGGACCGAGATTCGGACGACATCATTGTTATCTCGGGCGAAGTAACCAGCCCTGCGGACAGCATTCAAGAACGCCTCCCGACCGAGTTCGAGCCTCGTGCTGAACTCGCGAGGAATGATTTGCTGGAAGTCTGGAAAGGTCCCGTCGATGAGCCGCGACAAGAACTCCGTCTCGCCTACACGGACAAGGAGCTGGCTCTGGTTCGGCGTGATCGCCAGCCGCACGGGATCGGTCTGGTCGCCTAAGATGCGCGCGAGCTCTCGCAGCGCCCGCGCCGGAATGATCACGTCAAGACGCTCGGGCACCGCGTCCGCCAGCTCGCCTTCGCGAACGGCCAATCGGAAGCCGTCAGCCGCCGCCAACGTGACCGTCTGTCCTTCGAATCGTGCCAGCACCCCGGCGAGAACAGGTCTACTCTCGTCAGTCGCCGCCGCAAATTCGACCTGGGCGATCATGTCCCGAAGCGCTTGCGGGTCGATGTTCGCGACATATGCCTCGCCGTCAAGATGAGGAATGACGGGGAAATCGTCGGCGTCAATGCCGTTGATACTCGCTTTATCACGCCCGCTCTGGACATTCAGCGACATGCGCTTTGCCTCGACCTCAAGCAGAACCGGTGCGTTTGGCAACGTGTTGACGAACTCGCTCAGGAGGCGGGCGTCAACTGTCACGCGCCCTTCCTCCTCAATCGAGGCCCCGACCCAGGTCGTCACCCCGATCTCAAGGTTCGTCGCGGCGATCCGCAATCGTCCGTCATCCGTGGCGAGGAGAACGTTGCTTAGGATCGGCATGGCCGTCTTCGCCGCGACCGCACGTGAAACCTGCGCCAAGGCTCGCTGCAGATTCTCCTGAAGGCAAGAAACCTTCACCGCGCCGTCCCTTCTACGTCAGTGTCCGTACACTCAGTTCGCGGAGTATAGCATAGCAAGGGGGGTCTCTAAGGCGCCTTGGTCCCGCTCCCTCCGGCGCCGCTGTACCCGTCGCCTTATGCCGAACGCAGGCAGCGACTCGCGCCGGCGACCCTGCTCGAACGATGCTCCACCTATGCCAGACGATAGGGCGACGCCCGGGCCGGTTCGGGTCCCGCCGACGCGTCTACAGCGCGGAATTCTTGGTTTCGATCGATCGTGTGGCGGGGAAGAGGCGTTGTTCCTCGCCGGCGACCTGCGCCTTCTTGACACCGCCCCAAGTGCCCTTTATATTGATGGTAGAACAAACGTTCTTCCACAGGAGGAGTCACATGAGCACCGCGATCGCGTTCGAACCGGCACGGCATCTCACGAAGGTAAACGGTTCCGATTATTTGGAAGTCAAGTGGCGGCTCGTTTGGCTGCGGGATGCGCACCCCGGCGCCGCCGTCGAAACCGAATTGGTGAGCCACGACGGCTCGCTTGCCCTGTTCCGCGCCAAGATCACGATTCCCAGTGGAGGTTCGGCAACTGGGTGGGGAAGCGAAGGTATCGACGACTTTCGCGATTACATTGAAAAGGCGGAGACCAAGGCGATCGGCCGGGCCCTCGCCGCCCTTGGGTTTGGCACCCAATTTTGCCCCGACTTCGATTTTGGCGCCGCCGCGGGACGCGTCGTCGATTCGCCGATCGATTTCGCGTCGTCGCGCGGCCGCCTTTCCGCGCAGGCTCGCACCCAGTCACCCGACCGCCGCGTTTCCAGTGTCGATCAGCCTGCGACGCAGCGTCAGCTCCGCTTCATTGAAGCTATCGCGCGAGAGGCCGGGGTAACGGATGCCGACCTCGCGGCGGAGGTCGAGCGCGCCTACGACGCGTCCCTCACCGGCCTCAGTCGGCGCGATGCCTCCGCCTTCATCGAGCAACTTCAGGCGCGGCGGGCGAGTGCCGAGATCGCATCATAATGGCGGCCATCCACGTCCTCGAAGGGCAAACGTTCACCCCCCAACGGAACCACGAGGGGGAGATCGGAGAGATAGATCGCCCCTTGGTTTCCAACCCCGTCGAAATCGCTGCGGGCGATCCGGACCTTGCGGCCCTAGGTGATACGAGTCGTCGATTTTGGGTCGAATTGCTCCGCGAATACGACGCGGTCTGTGGCGATCTTACCCTCGCGGCATAACGCGGTGGTGTTCGCGCCCGGACCCCGCCCGTCAGATGAAGCGACGGCACCGGGTCGCCCCTCGGTGCCGTCGCTGTAGCCAAAGCAGAGCCTCCTGGCCGCCCTAGCCTTCGGTGATCGTCACGGTGTCGAGCGTGACGCTCTCCGTCGGCTGGGATGCTTCCCCGCTCGGCCCCGGGCGGGTCGGAACCGCCGCGATCGCGTCAACCGCCTCCTGACCGCTCGTCACTTGACCAAAGATCGTGTAGTTCTTCGGCAGCTTCCCGCGCAAGTCGTCGAGTACGATAAAGAACTGGCTCCCGTTCGTATTTGGGCCCGAGTTGGCCATCGCCAACGTCCCCTTCTGATACTCCTTCGTCACGGGCTCGTCGTCGAACCGATAGCCTGGGTCGCCTCGTCCCGTGCCGGTTGGGTCGCCACCCTGAATAACGAAGCCCTTGACAATCCGGTGAAACGGCGTCCCGTCGAAATACGCGTCGCGCGCCAAGCAGACGAAATTGTTCACCGTCTTCGGCGAATCCTTCGCATAGAGCTCGGCCTCGATCGTCCCTTTGCTCGTCTCCAGCGTCGCCGTATATCGCTTCGCCGGATCAATCGTCATCGCCGGCGACTCGGTGTATTGCTTCCCGACCATTGAATCTCCTCCCGTCACTGCTGTCACGCGCGCCGCGTCCGTCCAGCACCCCTTGGCGCTCCCAACCGCAGCCGCGCTAGCCCTATCAGCCGCCGCCGTCGGCGTGGTTCGAGAACTCAACGCTCCGTCACCACAGCCCGTCAGACCGAGGAGCGCAACGACCACGACAATCGGCCAAAAATGATCGACGTCGATCTGTTGAGTCCGGCGTCTGTTTAACCGCGATGTCACGGACGGCACCGTTCCCTTCGTACTTGCTGCACTCTCCGGCACCCGTCCTCCCTCTTACCCCGCGTTCGGTCCGGAGCGACCCAATGCCAACATCACCTGACATCGCTGCCCGGACCACGGCCAGGGCGCGCCGCGCTCCTATTCACGCCCCCGCAAGAACTCGTCCAACTTCATCGACCTAACCGGCGCTCCACCGCTCCGACGTGCCCACAATCTCGTATTAACGCCGTCGATTCCGGCCTCGATGGTCGGTGATCCGGTTCTGTCGTCCCGCGTCGTCCAACCGTTTTGCCCACGTTGCGGACAATCATTAGCGTATCAGCATCGCATCTCCAAATGAAAAGAATCGGTAGCGCTGGTTCACCGCCGTCCCGTATGCCAGCCGCGCCAGGGACGTGCCCGCCAGCGAGCTGACCATCATTAATAGGGTCGAACGCGGCAAATGGAAGTTCGTCAGCATCGCATCAACCAACCCCCAGGTATGCCCGGGCCGAACGAAGAGGTCCGTTGTCCCAGCGCTTCCCTTCGGCGCCGCCGCGTTCCAACCACCGCCGAACGCTTCGAGCGTTCGCGCAGTTGTCGTCCCGATCGCCACGATTCTCCCGCCCGCCATCCTCGTGTCCGCGACTGCCTGCGCCGTTTCGTCCGGGACGCTCCACCACTCGCCGTGCATGTGGTGGTCATCGACCCGCTCGACACTTACCGGCCGGAACGTATCGAGTCCCACGTGCAACGTAACCTCGGCCCAACGCACGCCATGTTCCCCCAGGCGCGCCAATAGTTCGGGCGTGAAGTGCAAACCTGCGGTTGGGGCCGCGGCGGATCCGACCGTTGTAGCGTAGATGGTCTGATACCGTTCCGAATCATCGAGACGCGTCCTGATGTATGGCGGCAATGGAACGCTCCCGTACTCTTCAAGGCAGTCACGCTCATCCCCTGCCAGGGCGAGAACAACTCGCCCGTCCCCCGCCACGTCTCGAACGTGGACTTCGATCTGCCGCAACGCGGAGCCGACTGTCGGCATTACGACGAGCCGGGTGCCGATCCTCAACCGCCGAGAAGGCTTAGCCAGCGACTGCCATGACCCGTCATTCTGCCGACGCAACAGCAACAGCTCAACGCGGCCGCCCGTGCCATGCTTTCGGGCCATCACACGCGCCGGGATAACGCGGCTATTGTTCGCCACCAGAAGATCGCCGGGATCCAGCCAGTCCGAGAGCCGGGCGATCGTCGAGTGTTGGATCGAGCCGGACGCCCGGTCGACGACCATCAAGCGGGAGGCGTCCCGTTGTTCGAGCGGTAGCTGGGCGATCAGTTCCTCCGGCAGATCGTAGTCGAAATCATCGACACGCAACCCACTACTGCTCTCGGTCAACGCCATGCTTATCCTTCATCGAACAGCGCCGGCTGCGCGCTGCTCGCCGCCGGAGGGGCGATGCCGAGATGCTCGAATGCCCGCCGCGTCGCGATTCGCCCGCGCGGAGTTCGCTGTAAGAATCCCAACTGAATGAGAAACGGCTCGTAGACATCCATAATCGTATCCGTCTCTTCGCTGATCGCCGCGGCTATCGTCTCAATCCCCACCGGTCCACCACCGAATTTTTCGATGATCGCCAGCAATATCGTTCGATCCACGTCGTCGAGCCCGAGCTCATCAACCTCCAACACTGAAAGCGCCTCATCAGCCAGCGCCGCCGTGATCACTCCCTCCCCACGAACTTCGACATAGTCCCGTACGCGCTTCAACAAACGGTTCGCCACGCGGGGGGTCCCCCGCGACCGACGCGCCACTGCCAGCGACCCTTCCGGCGCAACCGTCACCGGCAGGATCGCCGCCGACCGCCGGACGATCTCCTCCATTGCCTCAAGCGCGTAGAAGTCGAGCCGGAGCACGGCGCCAAACCGATCGCGGAGGGGGCCCGTAAGCAGCGCAAGCCGCGTCGTCGCCCCAACGAGCGTAAATTTCGGCAGGCTGATCCGCATCGTCCGCGCCGATGGACCTTTTCCGAGAATAATATCGACGGCAAAATCCTCCATCGCGGAGTAGAGCACTTCCTCCACCACCCGGTTGAGCCTGTGAATTTCATCGATGAAGAGAACGTCGCCCGCCTTGAGATTCGTGAGAACGGAGACCAGGTCGCCTTGCCGCTCGATCGCCGGGCCCGACGTGATCCGCAAGCTAACCCCGAGCTCCGCCGCGATGATGCCGGCCAGCGTCGTTTTTCCCAGACCGGGCGGACCGTAGAGGAGCACGTGGTCGAGCGGTTCCTGCCTCGCCTTGGCCGCCTCGATAAAGATCGCCAAAGTCGATTTGACCCGGTCCTGCCCGATGTATTCCGCGAGCCGCCGCGGTCGCAGGCTCGGCTCGGCCTGCCTGTCCTCATCCCGCTTGTTGGACGTCACGATCCGATCCGGCCCACCCGACGCCACCGGCCCCCGATGAGTTTCCACCGTGTTCTGCATGATTGCGGGAGTATACCAGCCGCGACCGAACAGGCGTTCGCTACGCGTCGATGTCAGCCAACATATTCGGAATGCCGTCCTCAATGGGGTAAACCCGGCCGCAGACGCTACAGAGAAGCGTACTCTCCTTCAACGCCAGCGCTCCCTTATCCACCGGGCACACCAGGAGAGCGAGCAACTCCGGTGCGATCGCCCCGGTGGTCTCTACCATGTTCTGCCCATCCGTCATTTTCCTACCTCCGTTCCAGCCCCAACCGGCGTACCGGCGGGCAGCCCGTCCGGCGTGCCCACCGAGACCCCCAGCCGTCCGAGCTCGTCCCGCGCCCGGTGGGCCAAGTAGGCGTCGGGGGCAAACCGTATCACTTCTTGATAGAGCCCGATAGCCTCCGCGCCCCGCGGCGGCTGCCAGGTACGATACAGGTCAGCGAGATAGAACCGAGCTTCAACGCTCTTTGGATCTTGCGCCAAAATCTTTCGAAACTGCACTTCGGCATCGGGGCGCTTCTCAGCCTGCGCAAGCGACGTTGCGAAGTTCAGCCGGATCACTTCGTTTTTGGGATCGACCGCCAATGCTCGCTCGTAAAACGTGACTGCCTCGCTGACGCGTCCAGTCGTCACTAACAGGTTCCCTAAACTCGCCAATGCCTGTTCATCCCGTGGATTTTTTTCGACTGCTTCTCGCAACGATCGTTCAAAGTCGCCCGTCGTCCGCGGACTCTCGGTCGGCAGCGGTTCTGCTGGGCTCGATGGCGCCCGATCGACGAGTACCGTCGCCACTGCAGCCCCGATCAGAGCACACGCGACCACCATCCCAAGAACCGCCGCCACACCCTTGACCGTTGCGAATCTCGCCAATGGATGCCGGTCGATTGCGCTTGACTGTCGCCGCCGTCGGCCGCTCGACGATCTCTGACCAGCTCCCACTAAACCCTAATCCCTAGCTTGTCCATAAGTTGACCACGTCTTTCAAGACTCGGCGGGCTTGCTAGACAAACGGTGGGGAATCGTTGAACCGGCCTTCATTGCGAAGGCGGCGGGGTGCTCTTGTGAGCTGGACGCGTCCACTCCACCGCCGCACGGATGGGGCCTAACGCGACACCGGCAGCCCCCAGCACTCGTCGACCGTCGCGCTCACGTCTCGCCCTTCCCTGAAGAGAAGATTTCCAGATGTCTGTGGTAAACTCACGCCGTCGCGGAAGCGGTAGTCCCCGATAGCTCAATGGTAGAGCGACCGGCTGTTAACCGGTAGGTTCTAGGTTCGAGTCCTAGTCGGGGAGCCTCGCCACTACAGCGAATCAGCCATGCCTAGGCGGTCATCCACGGGCGGTGCCGAAGACCGAGTCCGCCGATTATCACAGGCTTTCCACACTCGGCCGACGCCTCCGCCCACGCGCCCATCCACACACCAATCATTCGATTCCTTTGTTACCATCTCGATGTCAGGCGGATGAGCGAGCTAGATACTGTAGTTCCCCATCGGGGCCTGCTCGCGCTGCCGCTCTAGCAGCGCCGCCAGCGAGATCGACCTCAAAAACGCGATCGAGCGTTGCTGCAAGTCGTGCCATATGTGGTGAACCACGTCCCGTTCACCGGCCTGCTCTGGATGCGGATGCGCTCGTCGGTCAGGGCCATCAAGGACAACCAGCACGTCCCAAAGCGTAATCTCCTCCGGCTCCCGCGCCAGTTCGTGCCCTCCTAATGGTCCACGTGTGCTTCGCACCAAGCCCGCGCGATTCAACGCGCCGAGCACCTGATGCAGGTAGGCCTCGGGAATATCCTGCCGCGCGGCGATATCCCGGCTCTGTACTGGCCCCTGACCATATCGTTGAGCAAGGTCAAACAGCGCTCGCACGCCGTAGTCCGCCCGGCTGGAGACGCGCATGGAGCACCTCGTTCTGACTTCCCGCTCGATAGCCCTCGAGATCGAGCGCCACGTACTGGTAGCCAGCGGCTTTCACGGCGGCGAGAATCTCGGCACCCGAGGCGAGCACCTCAGACATCTGGTCTGACGGCACTTCCAGCCTCGCCACCGTGTCGTGGTGCCGGACACGGAACCCGCGAAATCCTAACCGTCGAATCCCAGTCTCCGCGGTGGCCACCTGCTTCAATTTCGCGACGGTGATTGGGTCGCCGTAAGCGAATCGCGACGATAGGCAGGCAGCGGCTGGTTTGTCCCATGTCCGCAAACCCAATTCAGCGGAAATAGAGCGTATCTCGTCCTTCGTCAACCCCGCCTCGGCCAATGGGCTGCGGACGCCGAGCTCGCGGGCTGCCCGCATCCCCGGACGAAAGTCTCCCCCATCGTCAACGTTGGCGCCGTCGACAACCACGCGGATTCCACGCTCCTTGGCCACCACTTGAAGGCGCGAATAGAGCTCGCTCTTACAAAAGAAACAGCGCTGATGGCTGTTGTTCGCGTAGCGCGGGTCCGTTAGTTCCATCGTTTGGACAACGAGGTACTCGGCGCCAATGTCTGTCGCGACGGCCTTGGCCTCGTCCATCTCTTCGGCCGCGTACGTCTGGGAGAGCCCAGTCGCCGCTACCGCCCGGTCACCGAGCGCGTCATGCGCCGCTCGCAGCAGCAGTGCGCTATCGACCCCGCCGGAGAACGCCACGAGCACCGATTCCATTTCAACAAGGAGGTTACGAAGCCGCTCGTACTTGCGGGACGTTTGATCGTTCACGAATCCCCCGGGTTCTTAACGTGGTGCCCTCAACGCATCACCGGCCCACTCCGCATGCTACCAGTCCATGAGGCAGCCGGGCAAGGAACTTATGACCTCGCCATCCACCAAACCGCCACTTCCGCCGTGTCATGAGCCGCGCAATCGGCCACCCTCATTTGCCCGGGTTCTCTCCACCGGATCCGAAACCGTCAAGTTCCCATCGCTCACCGCACGCGCTCCTGCCGTGGTGCATACTTGGCTCTATGTCGTCGACCGTCTCCGCGCGATGTCACCCAGACTCTACGCCGCTCGTTGTGTGCTCTGCGTTCCCCGCGCCCCTCTGGACAGGCGGCCCGCGCGGCATGGATGACGACTGACCATGAGCGGTGATGTTTCCGCCCGCCAGGCTCGCGGGTCCACCCGGGACCGGCGTCTCGGCTCCACCATCGCGGTTGGAGCGATTTTAGCGATCATCGCGGTATCGGGACTCTATTTCTTTTCCGACGCTCGCGCACTCGCGCGTGCGCTCGATCGCTTCAACTGGAGCCTGCTTCCCTTAGCCCTCGCTCTCACGATCTGGAATTACCTCTTCCGCTTCCTCAAGTGGGAAATCTACCTGCGGCGACTAGAGACTAGAATCCTGCCCTGGCGTATCAGTCTCCTCGTCTTCCTCTCCGCCTTCGCCATGTCGATTACACCCGGTAAAGCCGGTGAGCTCATCAAATGCGCCTTGCTCAAGCGCATCGCCAACACCCCACCGAGCCGTGCCACCGCCATCGTCGTCGCCGAGCGGCTAACGGACGGCCTCGCCATGATCGTCCTCGCTGCCGTTGGCGCCTGGCAATTTAGTACCGGTCGTCCCGTCCTCGCCGTTGCAGTTGTCGCGGCCGCCGGCGCTGTCCTCCTCCTCAGCCGCCCCATTCACCTTCGCCGCCTTCTCGATCGCCTCCCATCCCTTCCAGTTGTCGGCAATGTGGAAAACCACCTGGAATCATTCTTCGCCGCGTCTGGCACGTTGGTGACACCTCGGCTTCTCGCCGCTGGTACCGCCATCGGTGTCGTCGCTTGGCTCGGGGAGTGCGTTGCCTTCTTCGTAATCCTCGTGGGGTTAGGGGTTCCCGCAACAAGCCATCTCCTGCTCATCTCCGCCTTTGTCCTCGCTGTCTCGTCATTGGCAGGAGCTCTTTCCCTGCTACCCGGCGGTCTCGGAGTCGCCGAGGCCAGCGTTGCTGGTATGCTGGTAGCGTTCGTTCCCGGACCAGCTATGAACCACGCTGTCGCGGCGGCGGCTACCCTGCTCATTCGCTTCGCGACGCTCTGGTTTGCGGTCATTCTAGGGGCGCTCGCGCTTGCGGTCCTCCGTCGAACGTCCGACTTCCGGAGTTCGCCAGACCGGGACGACAGCGGGTCAATTGTCACCAGCACGCGCCCACTCACCCCTGACCGCGTATCTCGTCACACGCTCGGCCGATGATCCGGAGGTAATCGGTGATCGTATGTCCGAACTGCGGCACGTCTAATCCCGCGGGCAGCCGATTCTGTGCGAACTTCGGGACGGCTCTCACAATCGTCTCGCCCGAGCCATCGACCGTCCTCCCGAGCGCCGAGCCTACGACCGCGCCACGGTCCTCGCCAGCGGAGCCTCCCATCATCCGTGCGGGCTCCGATCCATCTGGCGTCCCGCCCACCGCCCCTGAATGGCGTATGTCGGACGCTGGACCGCTTCCCAAGCCACGCGGCCGGCGTCGTTGGCTGTGGATTACGGTCGGCATTCTTGGCGCCTGCCTTGTCCTCTGTCTCCTCGGCGTGGTCTGGGCCAATACGATCGGCAAAGACGTTATTACCGATCTCAGCACCCGAGTCGCCGTCCAAGCGACCAGCAAACCAAGTCCTTAGACCGCATCCACCCATACGCCTGTCAACACCCCCGTTTGGGCGATGTGTACCTCACGATCGAACACGCGCTATGGCGATGAACGCCACACCAAAACGTCAAGCCGTCGGCCGTTGCGCGACAGCATCCGCGCGAGAGACACATGAGCTTAGGGATACCCGTCGAGCCGCCTGCCACGCCCCCACCCTCCGCGCCACATACCACGAAACCTGGCTCATTTGTGATCAAGCCGTCAATCCGGCGCAATCGGGTTCCCACTCCCACGCCCCAAGGGGTTGCCCGCCGGGCGCGCCCTTGAGGTGAGGGCGAACGCGATCGCCGTCGCGTTCAGATGCTCGACCAGCGTTTTTGTCGGAACGCAGCAACACGGGGATCCACCGCACCGCGGCGGATCCCCGTGACCCGGCCCCACGTCATAGCCCGGGGTGACACAGACAGGAATGGAAGAAGCGGTCGGAGCCGCTGACTCCGACCGCTTCCCTTCATGGCGCGCCGCGAGGCTATCGCTCGGGGTCACGCTCCGCCATCGGTGGCCGGCGCCGGCTGTCCGCCGGTCGGCTCGCCAAATTCCCGCCGTCTTCGCCCGTTCTAACCGTCGGTCGCTCGCCTTCAAAACTCGGCGCGCCCGGCGCGTCGCCCGTCCGCGGCCCGCGATCATCGAAACGACGCGGTCCGCGGTCGCCCCGATCTCCCTCACGCCGCGGCCCGCGATCCCCCTTTGGCTCGGGCATTTGACCGGTCAGTGCTGCCCGCCGTGACAGGCTCACCTTCCCGTTCGGCGCCACCTCGGTCACCATCACCTTAATTTCATCGCCGACGTTGACGACGTCTTCAACCCGGTTCACCCGGATCGACGGATCTTCCGACAGCTCCGAAATATGGACCAAGCCGTCCTTGCCCGGCACAATTTCGACAAACGCCCCGTACGGCATCACGCTGACGACCTTCCCGTTGTAGATCGTCCCGCGCTCGATCCTCAGTTCCTGGGTCAGACCCATGACTCGCTGGATCGCGGCTTCCGCGCCCGCGGGGTCCGCCGACGCGATTGACACCGTGCCATCATCGTCGATATCGATCTTTGTACCCGTCTCATCCTGAATCGACCGGATCATTTTGCCACCCGGACCAATCACCGCCCCGATCTTCTCAGGGTTGATCTTGACCCTCAGCACCCGCGGCGCGAACCGCGAAAGCGTCTCTCGCGGCGTCGCCAGCGCTTCCGCCATCTTGCTCAGAATGTGAAGCCGTCCCTGGTGCGCTTGGTCAAGCGCCTGGCGCATGACCGCAGGCGTGATTCCCTTCACCTTAATATCCATTTGGATCGCGGTCACCCCCTCAGCGGTGCCCGCGACTTTAAAGTCCATATCCCCGAGCGCGTCCTCCATTCCCTGGATGTCGCTTAGGATCGTGAACTCCCCACTTTCCGGGTTCGTGACCAAGCCCATCGCCACGCCCGCTACCGGCGCCGTAATCGGCACTCCAGCGTCCATCAAGCCGAGGGTGCTTCCGCAGACACTTGCCATTGAGGTCGAACCGTTTGAGCTGACAACCTCCGACACCAGTCGCATCGTATACGGGAAGACATCCTCATCCGGCAGCACCGATAGCAACGCGCGCTCCGCGAGCGCTCCATGACCGATGTCGCGCCGGCCTGGACCCCGCATCCGGCGTACTTCCCCAACGCTGAAGGGTGGGAAGTTATAGTGATGGATATAGCGCTTGCTCTCCGCGGGTCCAATCGAGTCGAGCCGCTGCACCTCGGCCGTGGAGCCCAGTGTCACCGTCGTCAACACCTGGGTCTGGCCGCGGGTGAAAACGGCCGACCCGTGGGTCCGCGGCAGATAGCCCACCTCACACCAGATCGGCCTGATCTCGTCCGGCTTTCGGCCGTCCGGCCGAATCCCGTCCTTCAGGATGCCGCCCCGCACTTCCTGTTTCAGCAATGCATCGAAGACATCGCCAACGTCCTTCGCCGAGTACGCCGCGTCCACCCCGTCTTTCACAGAAGCGAGCTGATCGAGGACAGACTTCTTCAAGTCCCCGGTCCCTTCGAGCCGCACCACCTTGTTCGGATTGCGAACCGTGTCAGAGAGCTGATCGCCCACGGTCGACCGGACAGCCTCAATGAGCCGTGCATCCTTCTCCGGCGGTGTAAAGGCCCACTTTTCCTTGCCCGCCTTCGACGCCAGATCGACCTGCATCGCCGCGATGAGCTTGATCTCCTCGTGAGCCGCCGCAATCGCCGCCAGCATCACCTCCTCGGAAATCTGGTCAGCTTCCCCCTCTACCATCATGATCGCGTCGGCCGTTCCGGCGACCGCCATGTCCAGGCGGCTATCGACTAATTGCGAGCTTGTTGGATTGATGACAACCTCGCCGTCGATGTACCCGACCCGCACGGCTCCTACCGGACCGTCCCAGGGGATTGGCGACAGCGCCAGCGACGCTGACGCTCCGATGATCGACAGCAGATCCGGGTCATTCTCCTGGTCGGCGGACATCACGGTGTTTACGATCTGAACTTCCGCCCGGTATCCCTTTGGAAAGAGCGGGCGGATTGGTCGATCGGTCAGCCTGGCCGCTAGGATCGCCGCTTCGGTCGGCCGCCCTTCACGCTTAATGAAGCCGCCGGGAATCTTCCCAGCAGCGTACATTTTCTCCTCGTAGTCGACAGTCAAGGGGAAGAAGTCAAATTGCTCCTTCGCTTGGCGCTCACCGACAACGGTTGCCAGCACAACCGTGTCGCCATACCGGGCGACCACCGCACCGTGCGCCTGTTCCGCGAGTCGTCCCGTCTCCAGCGACAGGGTTCGACCGGCCAGACTCAACTCCACCGTCTGAATACGGGCCTTGTAATCGGTATCCACGAATCGAAACTCCTCAATAATGCTCACGCTCGACAATCGTTTGGCTCCGACCGGGACCGCTCGGCAATCCGAAGCGATCTTGAGCCAATGTGATCATTGGCTCTCCATCGCCAAGTGAGGGACTGGAGCGTGGTGACGCCATAACCTCACCTCGCTCCAATACCCCATCCGCGAAAGAGTCGCCAAATCTCCTCGTTCTCAGAAGCGGCCTAAAACTCCTTTCATCTCACCGTACTCGCGACTTCATAATGGACAGTCAAATGCCCAGGGCAGAGGGCCCTGGGCAGAGAAATGCCAATCTCGGGAGCGACGCTCAATCCAGCGTGCATGACCGCGCAAACGAAGAAACCAGCCAGCGTCGCTTTCGCCTTTCACGCCCTATCGGCGAAGTCCGAGTCTCCCAATCGTGGACCGGTACCGCTCCACATCTTTCGCGCTGAGATATGCCAGCAGTCGCCGCCGGCGCCCAACCAGTTTCAGCAACCCGCGTCGGGAGTGATGATCGTGCCGGTGCATGCGAAGATGGTCAGTTAGCCCGTTGATGCGTTCGGTCAGCAACGCAATCTGCACTTCGGGCGATCCCGTATCCGTTTCATGCGTCCGGAACCCCGTGATGATTCCGTCCTTTTGTGCTCGTTGCAACGCCATGCGGGCGTAGCCTCCCGTTTAGTTCATTCGATAAACACGACCATCTCGCCCGCTTTCCCGAGCAGATATGACAAGTGTAGCATTCGTGCGAGGAATGAGACAATCCCGGCGTGCATCCAGTCATGCGGCCGGCATTTCGTCGTCTCGACCCCACCCGTGAGCTCGGCGATCGTATTCAAACGATCGCCCTGTCGAAGAGGTTCCCTTCCTCAGTCTGGACCGGTGTATTCCGGACCGCTCTGCCCACGCTGCCGCGCACCACTTTGTGCACGCCACGGGTAGGCAGAAGCGTCAAAATCCCAAGCGTGACGACAACGGAGGTGAAACCAGCGCTTACGTCCCATCGGCCTTGTCCTCTATGCATCGTCACCGCGAAGCAAACGAGCCCTGCACCGCCTGCACCTCTTCTTCAGCGCTTTCTCGCCCATTTCTTCACCGGTGCTGATCGCCGCGAGATAGACGCACGGGAGTCCGGCGACCCTAACCCATCCTCGTCTCGCGGATGTAAGACACGATACGATTGAGGTCGAGCAAAGGAGTGAACGACAATGGCAAAACTCGGGGTCATTGGAGGAAGCGGCGTTTACCACCTCCCTGGGGTCGACCACGGCGCCGCCCTGACGTTATCAACCCCATTCGGTCCCCCAAGCAGCCCGTTACAGCAGAGTCGCATGGGTGAAACCGATCTCGTCTTCATCGCGCGCCACGGTCCCGGCCATACGTTTTCTCCCACGAATTTACCGTACCGAGCCAATGTCTATGCCCTTAAAGCACTCGGCGTCACGCACGTGCTGAGCATCAGTGCGGTCGGGAGTCTTCGCCAGGCTCTCCCGCCTCGCTCGCTCGTCGTCCCGGATCAGATAATCGACCGCACGGTCTCCCGCGACCGGACGTTTTTTGATCGCGGCGTCGTCGCTCACGTCGCCCTGGCGGATCCGTTTTGCCCAGTTTTTCGCGATTCACTGATAGACGCGGCTCGTCTGGCGGGTCATCCGGTTGAGCCGAGCGGCGCCTACGTCTGCATCGAGGGGCCACAGTTCTCCACCCGTGCCGAATCCCATCTCTATCGCTCATGGGGAGCAACCGTCATTGGTATGACCGCGATGCCAGAGGCTCGGCTCGCCCGGGAGGCGGAGCTCTGTTACGCCACCCTAGCCCTCGTCACCGACTACGACGTCTGGCACGACACGGAAGCCGCCGTCACCGTCGAGCTCGTCCTCGGTCACCTCGCGGCGAACGTCGATGTCGCCAATCACATCATCGGCACGGTAGCCAGTCAGGTCTTACCCGCCAGAACGTGCGATTGCGCGAATGCGCTATCGCAGGCGATCGTCACCTCGCCCGATCACATTTCTGCCGACCAACGATCGAGCCTTGGCATCATCGCGGACCGATACCTATCCGCGCCCTCGACGGGTCCGGCGTGACGGTTCGACCCCACTTTCGAGCCACCGAGTTTCAGCTCCTCGTCGCCCCGTCGCTCCTCTGCATCGTCGGGCTGTTGACAGTCTTCCTGGTACCTCGGCGCGACGTTCACTGGACCTGGAACGATATCTGGATCAGCCTCGCCTTCATTGGCTTGGTTTATGCCATCAGCCTCAGCTTCGGCCTGCTCGGTTTCCAAGGAGACCAGGTCCTCCTCCCCTTAACCGCGACGCTCTCCGGCCTTGGTCTGTTATTGATTCAACGCCTCCATCCCGATCTTACCCACCAGGACCCCGCCTATTTCGACTTGGCCAAGAAGCAGCTCATCTATCTGTCACTGGGGTACGCCGTCCTCTGGGGAACCGTCGTCGTATTTCGCCGCCTCGATTGGCTCCGCCGCTACAAGTACACCTGGCTCCTGATCAGCCTTGGCTTTCTCGCCATCACGTTCGTCTTCGGGCAGGAGATCAACGGCGCGAAACTTTGGATTCGGTTGGGACCATTTCAAGCGCAACCTTCGGAGCTTGCTAAGGTAACGCTCGTCACCTTTCTCGCCGCGTATCTAGAAGACAAACGCGATCTCGTCGGCTCGAGCTGGCGCGTGGGCATCCTTCGCCTCCCTCCCATCCCCTACCTGATGCCAATGTTATTGATGGGCGCCGGGGCTCTCGCCGTTCTCGTCATTCAAAACGATCTCGGCTCAGCCCTCCTCTTTTTCGGGATCTTTCTCGTCATGCTCTACGTTGCCAGTGGCCGCGTCCTTTATGTCACGCTCGGTTTGATCGCGTTCGCCCTTGCCTGCTGGGTCGCCTATCACGTCTTCGCCAGGATCGATATCCGCGTCCAAAACTGGCTCGACCCCTGGCGGGATCCACTCGCCTCGGGATACCAGCAAATTCAATCAGATTATGCGCTCGCCAGCGGTGGTCTCCTCGGCTCCGGCCTTGGTAAGGGTCAACCGTTCCGTATCCCCGCGGTACAGACCGACTTCATCTTCTCCGCTATCGGTGAGGAGCTCGGACTGCTCGGCACAGTCGGCGTTCTCGCGCTCTACCTTCTTCTCGTGATGCGCGGCTTCGCGATCGCTCTCCGGGCCAGCGACGGCTTCGCTCGACTCGTCGCGGTCGGCTTATCGGCCATCCTTGGTCTCCAAACAATCATCATCGTCGGTGGCGTCATCCGCTTGGTTCCTCTAACCGGCATTACGTTGCCGTTTGTGTCATATGGAGGCAGTTCGCTCATGACGAATTTTCTCATCGTCGGCCTCCTCCTCCACATCTCCGGTTCCCAACGGCCCACCTAGAGCCTGTTATGCACTTTCTCACAGCACCGCCAGGATCGGAAGGGCGGTTTGGAGCGCGAGCAGAGCAAAGGCCAGATCATGAAAGCCTTCCAGGGTCGTCTGCACTCGCTCGTAGTCGCGCGCCAGGCGGCGGAACCGGGCGGTCCAGGCGAAGCTGCGTTCCACCACCCAGCGCCGCGGCAGCAACACGAACCCGCGCGTGGTTCTCGGCATCTTGACGACCTCCAACTGGATGCCGTGGGCGGCGGCCGCCGCGGTAGGCGCTTCGCCGCGATACCCTTGATCGACGAAGGCCAGCGTCACGCTCTGGCCCGTAGCCACCTGGATCGCCTGGGCCAGCGCCCCGACCTGATCCCGGTCCTGCGCATGGGCGGGGGTCACGTGCAGCGCCAGCAGCTGACCCAGCGTGTCGACCGCCACGTGCACCTTCGACCCCTTCTTCCGTTTCGCCCCGTCGTACCCAGCCCGCGCGCCGCTCTCCGGCGTCGATTGCAGGGTACGACTGTCCAAGATGGCCGCCGTCGGCGCGGCGGCGCGCCCCTGCGCCACCCGCATCACCTCGCGCAGGTCGTGCACGATCGCGTCGAACACCCCGGCCGCCATCCACCGCCGGGTCTGCTGGTAGACCGCCTGCCACGGAGGCAGGTCATTCGGCATCAGACGCCATTGCAGTCCCCCGCGGGCGATGTAGCGCAGCCCATTCAAGATCTCGCGCAACTCGTGGTGGCGTTGCGGGGCGTCCTCGGTCATCAGCGTCAGGTAGGGGGCCACGAAGGCCCACTCGTCATCGCTCACGTCACTCAGGGAGGGGGCGCGGGGTCGTGTCTCCATGGCCGAAGCCTACTCGCCCCGCAAAGTGCATAACAGGCTCTAGAAGAAAAGGCTCGAACGCATCACCCAGCACGGCCCTCCTTTTCCCTCGGGGCGAACGCTCCTAAACCGAGGCGGATTGCGGCGATGCCATTGCCCGTGCCCTTCACCGCTTAATCGTCACAGTGAGACATCCCGCAAGGAACAAACAGAGCGCGGCGCCGAGCTCTGCGGACTGTCCGTCTAATACCGATTCCGGGTGATTGGTGGGTCTTCGCCCCTCGCGGGACCGGGCTCCCCTCTCCCGCGCATCGGGCGGGCGCCCTCTGGGCTGGGTAGGGGGTGAGGGCAAACGTCTTCGCTGACAACGCCGTGTATCCATTCGGATTCCCCCTAAGTTGAAGGTCGCTCCGCGTTTGCCCCGTTCAAAGCGTGTCCCGTACACTCCAGCGGCATGAGTCGGCCGCGGCGAGGAGGAGGAGGATGCGTCAACCCGCCGGGTCGTCGACAGGAGCGGGAGTTCTCTCGGTTGATACCGACACTCCCAGCGTCGACGAGCAGGACAATACCAATCGAGACGCAGACCATGTCCTCGCGGTCCCGATCGTCGACCTTCGGATCGTCCTTCTCACCCTTGATGACGGCCGACTCCAAGTAGCGTTGCACGCCTCCTCCGATTTCCTCCGGCTGCCTCGCGGCGCGCCGGAGCGGGACAGATCGCTCGACACCGAGGCGCGTCAGATCGTGCGCCGTGCCGTTGGCCTGCGTGAGCAATATCTGGAGCAGCTCTATACCCTCACCGTGACTGACAACGCTGGCTGGACGGTTGTTGTCAGCTATCTCGGGCTCATTTCTTCCTCGCGCACGCTTCCCCTCACGTCTGAAGGGTCGTGGCATAACGTGGCCGTTCTCCCGCCGTTGTCCGAACCCGATCGCATGGTGATCGACTATGCTCTCGTTCGCCTCCGCGCGAAACTCGGCTACACCACGGTCGCCTTCCACCTTCTGCCCGCCGTCTTCACGCTGAGCGAGTTGCAAGGCGCCTATGAGGTTATCCTCAATCAACGTTTAGATAAGCGGAATTTTCGACGCCGGGTCACGGCGGCTGGCATCCTTGAAGCCACAGGGGCGAAGAAACGCGATGGCAGCCACCGTCCTGCCCTCATCTATCAATTCCGGGCCACGGATGACCGGGAAACCTACTTAACGCCGAAGTGGGCGGAAGGTGCCTAACCGATGCTCGACAGGCGTCATCTCCCGAACAGTTTAGCCAACCGTCCCTCCCACGCCCGTGCCGCCAGCCGTCTTACAGTGGCTCAGGACAGGAGGGATTGCCCGTGAGCCGCGCTCGACCGCAGTTCACTCCGTGCCGGATCGGCTTGGTTGCCGCGCTGAGCAAGACCGAAGCCCAAGAGCTCAGCGTCGAAATTGCTGAGTGGCTTCGCCATCATGAGTGCACGGTCCTGCCTGAGGAGGAGCTGGCGACTAAACCGGCCGATGCAATCATCGTGCTCGGCGGCGATGGTCTCATGATGCGTGCCGCGAATGCATACCCCGACATCCCGCTCTTGGGTATCAATTTCGGCGCGGTCGGATTCCTTGCTCTCGTCGAGCGACGCGACTGGATCGCCGCGATCCAGGCACTCATCGAGGGCCGCTTTGTGACCCAGGAGGGACCGACACTGCGCGCCACAGTAATCCGCGATGGTCGCGAAGTCGATCAAGGCTGGGCGATCAACGATGTGGTTGTACGCGGTGGTGTGCGGATGGTGGATGTCGAGGTCTACGTGGACAACCACTACCTCAACACCTACCCCGGTGATGGGATGATCGTCTCGACCCCCCACGGCAGCACCGCGTATTGCTTAGCCGCGGGCGGCCCGATCTTGACGGCCGGTGTCCGTGGCTTCGCCATCGTCCCAATCTCGTGCCACTCGCCTATTCGTACGCCGATCGTGGTCTCTGAGGATGCACTCATCGAATTGCTGCTCGCCAATGACCGCGAAGCCTTACTCATACTCGACGGTCGGCAAGGAACGGAGCTCCATCGGAATGATCTCGTCCGCGTTGTTCGAGGTCAGCACACCTTCCGCCTCATCACCCTCGGTACAACGAACTTCTACGATGCCTTTCGCGCCAAGTTCAATTTTCAGATCCGCCCCAACGCCATCCCGACAATGCGCGCCGTCCGGCCCGAATAGGTCTCCGACATGCCAGCAGAATCCGCTCGTCATCGGCAAGAGGCCGCGAAGGGTCAGGGACGCCTGAGAGGGGCATATCTGTGATTGTGATCCACGATTGGCCCCGCCGCGACGTCGGCCCATGCGCAGCCACTGTGCCGCCAACGGGCAGATCCAACGTTACCGCACCTTTCTTGCGCGACCATCAATGAGCGAAGCGTCCGCGGATGCGTCGGCTGCTCCGCCGCTCCTCCGCTCAGAGACTCCGTTCCGCGCCGTACGCTGTACCCGTGGGATCTTCGCTAAGAAAGCAGATCTCCAGGTTCACGACGTGATCATCACCCACGGGAGGCGCCGATAGTTGCCGTTGGGCTAGTGACGAGGACTGTCGTCGCTTCTCGCGAAGCGCGGCGCGACAGCGCCGGACCCGGGACCATGAAGCAACCGCCGTCTCACCCAGCGATCAATCCGATCAATCCCTGCTGACCAGCGTCGCACCGGCCCGCGCCTACCGGCCGTCCGACCGGCTCTTGAGTAGATCAGGCAGAGCGTGTACCGTCGCCGGTTCATCCACCGCGTCGAACGCTGATGCCCAGTCGACCGGTCGCTCGTGTTCTGGCTCAGCGTCCTCAGGCGGAGTAGTCTGCCCCGCTCCGAATCGACCGCTCATCCCGCGCCCGTTCAGCGCCTCCGGCGGCTGGTCGACTGCGTGTCCATTGTGACCTCCGCCGTCCAGGGTCGGCACCTCGCTTCCACTCGGCACGCTTTCGGCGGAGTCAAATGGCGTCAGACCTTCAGACCCCCGCTCCTCCACGTCCCCCAGGATCTCGTGCTCGTGTTCGCCCCCGCCGGATCGCGCGCGATCGAACGATCGCACCATCGACCGCATCCCCGACACCAAGGTGAAGGGCAATGCTCGCCGCTGGTCGTGCGGCGTTGCGTCTCTCTCTACGCCCGCTAGCACAGCCGCGGCCGGACCCGGCTCGATCGCCGCCGGCGGCACGTTATCGCCGTTTTGGCGAGAGGCTAGCTGCGGGACGAGCGGGACCTCACCAGGTCGCTGGCGGCGGACCCCGGGAGCGATCCACCGCGGAGCAGGCGTTTCCACCTGCTCGGCAGCCCGCGCCGCGCCTTGTTGAACGGTCGCGCAATAGGGGCACAGCGGCCACCGGAGGTCCACCAGGCGTGAGCAATTCACGCAGGGTTCTCTCAATTGCGCCCGACAATGTGGGCAGAGAACGAAATCGTCCTCCACGTACCGATTACACGACGGGCAAAGCGGCAGCTCCTCGAGGTCTTGGAGGAGGTATTCTTCTTCAAGACTGCGTTGGAATGCCTCGTCGAGCGTTTCCTTCGGTCGGAGGATCAGATAGAGCAAGACGCCGGGAATGAAGAATAGAAGAACCAATAAGGTCGAAAAGACCTGAGCTACCACGCTGCGACTGCGGGCCTCAATATCCCGGAAAACCCAGACGACGAGGACGAACCAGACCGCGACGACATAGGCTCCGCCGAGTGCCACCAGGATAAGAGCGCCTCGCGTCGCCATGTCGAGCATGAGCCACCTTCTCTCGAACCGTGTTCCCCGTGAATCTTACGTCGGTCGACTAAGCAACCCGCTCATAGCGCTCGACGCCGAGAACAAAGACGGTTGCGCCACCGACCTGAACCTCAACCGGGTTCGGGACGTAAAACTCGGCTGGCTCGACGATAGGCATCAGCGGATTGACAAATCGCGTTCGTGCCTGGCTCGTTTCACCAATGATTCGCATGACCTCTGCCACATACGACTCTTGAACGCCCATCAGCAACGTCACGTTACTCTCTCGCAGAAAACCACCGGTACTGTTGATCTGTGTCGCTTGGAAGCCCCGGTCGCTCAACGATCCCATCAGCACATCGACGTCCTTCGCCTGCACGACCGCGACGACGAGTTTCACAACGCTCCCAGGGCCATAGGTGCTTCCCACGCTGACCGCCGGAGTGCGTCCAGGCGCTCTCCTACCCGTTCCCAAACCGTGCTCAGCACGCCGCTCGCGACCTCATCAACGGATCGGTCGGCGTCTACAACCGCCCAGCCCTCGGGAGCGCCAGCGATCAGGTTATGGTACGCGACGCGGACCCGATCGTGAAAGGTTGCGCCCTCTGCGTCCAGGCGATTCACGCCCGCCGATCCCGAAAACCTCCGCTCTAGCCCAACCGCCACCGGCAGGTCTAAGAGGAGCCGAAGATCGGGAAGGAGTCCGCCGGTCGCCAGTCGTTGCACCACCACCAGGTCCTCAATCGCCAGCCCTCGTCCTCCCCCCTGATAGGCGAGCGACGAGTCGAGGTAGCGGTCACACACCACCACAACACCGCGCTCCAGAGCCGGCCGCAGTACCTCGCGCACGTGCTGGGCGCGATCCGCCGCGTAGAGCAGCGCTTCCGTCTCCGCGAACACCTCATGGTCGCCGTAATCCAAAAGGAGGTCGCGGAACCGTTCGCCGAGTGGCGTCCCACCCGGCTCGCGTGTCAACAGGACATCAAAACCGTCGCGTTGGAGACTCTCGGCGAGCCGTCGCGTCTGCGTACTCTTCCCGGCCCCGTCGGGCCCTTCAAAGACGATCAGCAATCCTCCCATATCGTCAGCGCACGCCTCCCTCGCGGTAGACCTCCACACGTCGCTGCGGCTCCCGCCCTCGGCTCCGCGAAGCCACGTTGTACCTGTCCGCCAGCTGATGCTGCAGACGGCGCACATAGGAACTCTGCGGCGTCAATGAAATCGGGGGGCCTCCCTCCATCACGGTACTGATCGCGTCCTCCGCCTCGACCATCGCCTGCGCCACCGGATCGCCGTCGCTCCGTTGCGCCTTCGCTGGCGCCGGTCCGGCAGGGGCGATGTCTCGCGGCGCCGCCGCCGGCTCGCGCGAATGGACCACCCCGGCCACGAGCCCGCTTGGCGAGAAGAGACCACCCAGCAACTGCTCCATCTGCGTCCCGGTGTTCGCCCGCAACACGTACACCGGCGTCCCATGTGCCTCCGCGTCCCGCAACGGCTGCGGCTTCCGGCGGTAGTAATTTTTCAACGTCACCACCAGATCAGCTTCGCGCTGGTCCCGCACAACCATTGCCGGCACGTTGAGCTGAGCGATAGCCTGCTCCAACCGGTTCCGGCTCACCCCAAAGGGATAGACCCGGAGCGGCCGCGCCTCCGTACCCCGACCGCGCGGCATTAGCAGCGCGAAATCACCCCCCGCTTCAGCGATCGCCCCAGCGGACTGTCCTTCCGGTGAGTTATCGCGCGCCGGCTGCCGGCTCGTGATATCGACAATCTCTCGCCGCTCCATGCCGCGCTGCGGCGCCAACACACCATTGAGCTCTCGCCGCGGTCCCACCTCGCCAATTTCGACCTGGCCGTCATCTTCGCGTCGCCGGAGTTCCGTCCGTGGCGCCACCCCGCGCAAGATCGCGTCGACCGTACTTGCCACGTCAGTGTGGACAGCGACCTCGTCGCGGCTGATGATCTCGATCATGATCCCGAACGTCGGCGGCGCCTTCCGCTCCAGAATGGACTTCTGCGTTCCCCGCCGCCGCGCCTCTTCGTCCGACAATGTAACCGACTGAATGCCTCCAATCAGATCGGACAGGGTCGGGTTCATCATCAAATTTTCTAAACTGTTGCCGTGAGCGGTGCCCACCAGTTGCACGCCCCGTTCGGCAATCGTTCTCGCCGCTACTGCCTCCAGCTCCGTGCCGATCTCATCGATTACCACCACTTGCGGCATGTGATTTTCGACCGCCTCAATCATCACCGCATGCTGCGCCGTTGGCGCCGGCACCTGCATCCGCCGCGCCCGGCCAATCCCCGGATGGGGGATGTCGCCGTCTCCCGCGATCTCGTTCGAGGTATCGACAATCACGACGCGCTTCCGCAGCTCGTCGGCCACCACCCGCGCCGTCTCCCGCAACATCGTGGTCTTCCCAACGCCTGGTCGCCCGAGAAGCAGAATGCTTTCACCGGATTCGATCAAGTCGCGAATGATCGCGATCGTCCCATAAACCGCGCGCCCTATCCGGCAGGTCAGGCCTACGATATCGCCGCCCCGGTTCCGCATCGCCGAGATTCGGTGCAAGGTCCGCTCGATCCCAGCCCGGTTATCTTCACCGAAGCGGCCTATCCGGTCGGCGACGTAAAACAGATCCTCGCGCGTCACTTCACGCTCGGCGAGTTCGACCTCTCCCTCTTGAAACCGCGCTTCCGGCCGGCGCCCGAGATCCATCACAATCTCGATCAAGCCCCCGCTTGCCTGCCGTGGATCAACCACAGCGAGAGCATCGGCGATGTGTGGCGGCAATACGGACAGCAAATCTTCTAAGTTGTCTGTGATCTCCAGTTCGTAGTCCTTACGCTCAAACGTGTCCGCCGTGCGTGTCTGAGGCATGCTGCTCAATCGCGGCTCCTAAGGGCTCGACCCAATCGGCGCTCGTCGGACTGAGCGCCTGCCATACGGGGCATCACGTACCATCCTCGCCCGGAAAGCTGCAGTCTCGACGCTTTGCGTCGAAGGTCAATCACGTGCGCGGCCACGCAAAAACGAGGGAACCCGCTGCGGCAGCTTATCCCTCACCTCGACGTGGAACGGCACCGACTCCACGGCGGGCAGTCGAACGTTTGCGGTCGTGTATTTAACGAGCAGTTCTTGTTCCAACATGGGGGCAAAGTCGCGGTCCTCCAACGCGGTCGCTGCTTCCGCTTGGTATCCTCGAACGGCGCAATAGACGCGCCGGAGCGGGCGATCTGAGAGGGCGGCGAGGGCGCCCGAGATCAAGTCATGCAGGATGTCTCGTCGTTCCGGGTGATAGACGAGCTCGACGTAGTGACTTCCGGCGCGAGAGCATGTCCGCGCGTAACCGACCAGTCGCTGTCCATCCTCGATCAGCACCCCAACAACGGTTGCTCCGTCCGTCCCGCCCGGTCGGCTTCGCGCGTCCCAGCGGTGACTCGTATACGCCTCCGCCTCTTGCACGCGTTTCGGCACGGACTGGTTGTACAGTTGATGGATTGCCCAAGTATCCGAAGGCTCTTGTCGTCTCAGCCCCGCGCCCGCCCCAGGTACCGCCACGTCCTGATGCACCACGAAGATGGTCTCTGCCGCATACGGCGCCCAGCCCTGTCGACGAAAAGCCTCGCCCGCCGGCACCGACTGCGGCAGCCGGGCGTAAAGTCGTCGCACGCCACGGAGCCCCGCTGCCCGCACTCCCTGCGTCAACAACGCTTCCCAGACCGGATCGACGTTGAACACACCGACCGAGGCGCCCAACGCCAGACAGATCCAACGTCCGTCCGGGCCCGTCGGCTGAAAATGAGCGAAACCGACTAAGCGATCACCGGCGCACGCCACCAACACTGGCTGCGCCCGCCGGCCGCGGGCCAGGCATGCTTTCATACCCGAGCGGAGAGCACTGTAGGAAGTCAGGAGCGATTCGGGAAGATTAAGACGGTAGAGGGCATCAAGGTTTCGAAGCCCCAGCAGATCTCTCGGCCGGACTGACCGCGCCTCGAGCGGGAAGATCGTCGGCTGGCTGGCGCCGGCCTCGATCGCATCCTGCGACGGCTCGAGGATTGTCACGACATCGCATGCCGACGCGCCGTTTTCCTCACCTCGCCCAAAAGCAGGCGCAGAATCGTGGACACCACCGTCAAACGCTTTTCGGGTCTCCATCAAGGGAAATTATATCACGCCGCTGGGGCCGTGGCGCCGATTGCAAGCTGTCTTCGCCCTGCGTTCGTCTGGACCTCGGTCACGCCACGGGGAGCTCCGCGGTCATATCGTCCGCCGCCCCGCCAGCGCCCGCCCAAGCGTCGCCTCGTCGGCATACTCCAGGTCTCCTCCCACCGGCAGTCCGCTCGCCGGACGCGTCACATTGACCCCGAGCGGCACGAGCAAACGGTGCAGGTAGGTCGCCGTTGCCTCCCCTGGTAGATCTAAGTTCGTCGCGATGATCACCTCTCCGGGGTTCTCCGTCCGGACGCGGACAAGCAACTCTTGCACCTTGAGCTTGTCAGGGCCAATCCCCTCGACCGGGGATACCGCACCGTGCAACACGTGGTACCGCCCCTTGAATTGCCCCGTCCGTTCCAGCGCAACGACGTCGAGCGGCTCCTCAACCACGCAGATCGCGTCGTCTCGCGTTGGATCAGCGCAGATCGCGCAGGGATCTTGTTCAGTCGTGTTAAAGCAGATCGAGCAGAGCCTGACCCGCTCCTTGACGTCCAGGATGGCCTCCGCCAACCCGCCCGCCTCCTCGCGGGATGATCGGAGGAGGTAATACGCAAGGCGCGAAGCCGTCTTCGGCCCAATTCCTGGCAGCTTGGCGAATTCATCAATCAGACGCGCGACGGGCTGGGCCGTCACGCCAGAGCCGGAGCTGGACACGGAGGACCTTTCTCATCGCTGCCATCCCGCCCACGCCGGGTAGGAGTGATACCGCCGCTCGTAAACGGAGCGTACGAGCGGCTCCAGAGCAGTCACCGGGCCATCCTCTGCCCGATGCCGTCGCAACCCGTCCCGCCGTTTGGGGTGACTCCTCAGCGGCGGGTGGGTCGTTTCACGCCGGTGCCACTGCAGAGCGTTCGACCCCTCGCAGACTATTGCGCTCTACGGAAACCGATGCTACTGTGCAGATAATGTGACCAGTGCGTCTGACCCACGCCGGTCGCCCGATCGTTCGGGCGCTCGCGCTCAGCGTCGTCGTGCCGGTTGGTCGTGTGCCCCGCTGAAGGAGGTACCCGGTGGAGTTCTCGGATCGAACCCTCGCCTGCCGCGAATGCGCCAAACCGTTCACGTGGACGGCCGGAGAACAGCAATTTTACCAGGAAAAAGGGCTCATCAACATTCCCGCTCGCTGCCCGGACTGCCGCTCGACGCGGAAAGCCAGACTCGGCCTCCAGGACCGCGCTCAAACCGAGGTCGTCTGCGCCGAATGCGGCCAAACGACGACGGTTCCTTTCGTCCCGCGCAACGGTACCCCCGTCTATTGCTCCCAATGCTTTGATCGCGTCCGCGGCAAACGCCCCGAAGAGTTAAGCGTTCGTTAGAAGATAGGCAACTCAGACCCACCAGCCGGCGCCGTCCCGAGCATCAGTCTTCGACCGTCAGGAGCGGCCGCCCGCGGAGACCGTCGGCCGCTCCGATCACCCCCTCGTCCTCCATGTGCTCAATCAGACGAGCCGCTCGGTTGTAGCCAACCCGCAACCGTCGCTGCAGCATCGAGGCCGACGCGCTTCCCTGTTGGCGCACAATCTCCAGCGCCTGCTCCATCAGCGGGTCGTCTCCCCCGTCCTCCCCGTCCCCTCCACCGTTCCCAGGCAGATCGAGCCATTCTTGGGCGTAGTGCGGCACCGGCGCGACGCCATGCCAGTGCTCGACGACATATTGCGCGTCCTTGTCATCGATAAACGCGCCCTGGATGCGCTGCGGCTTCGCGGCGTCGGGTGGCAGAAACAGCATATCTCCCCGGCCAAGCAAGCGCTCCGCTCCTGGCATATCCAGAACGACCCGGCTGTCGGTCAACGACGAGACGGCAAACGCGATCCTCGCAGGCACGTTCGCCTTGATCAGCCCGGTGAGCACGTCAACCGACGGCCGCTGCGTCGCGATAATCAAATGAATGCCGGTCGCCCGCGCCATCTGCGCCAGCCGCACCAGGAGCGTCTCGACCTCGTCCGGGGCCGTCATCATCAGATCGGCCAGCTCGTCGATGATCACGACCAGGTAGGGCAGATTCTCCGCTCCCGTCTCATCGGCGACCTTCATCCGGTAGCCATCGAGATTGCGGACTCCCAACCGTGAGAACAGCGTGTAGCGTCGCTCCATCTCCCGCAGCGTCAAACGTAACGCGCCCACCACCTTGTCCATCTCGGTCACAACCGGACATTGCAAATGCGGCACCCCGTTGTAGCCGGTCAGTTCGACCATCTTTGGGTCGATCATCAGCAGCTTGAGATCAGCCGGCGTCCGCGTCAGCAGAAACGTCGAGATGATGCCGTTCAGGCAGACACTCTTGCCGGACCCAGTCGCGCCAGCGATCAAGAGGTGAGGCATCCGCGTCAGATCGCCGACGACATACCGCCCGTGGACGTCGCGGCCGAGCGGAATCGGGAGTTTCGCCTTGCCACGGGCAAAGGCGGGCGCCTCCAGCGTCTCCCGTAAGCCAACGGTGGCAATCTGCTCGTTCGGGATCTCGAGTCCAACCCGCGCCATGCCGGGCACCGGCGCTTCAATGCGGATGCTCGGCGCCGCCAGCGCCAGCGCCAGGTCGTTCTGCAACTCCGTGATCCGCCGGACCTTGATCCCCAAACCCGGCTCCAAGGCGAATTGGGTGACCGCCGGTCCAGGGTTGATTTCCCGCACCGTCGCCTCGACCTTGAAGCTCGCGAGGGTCGCTTCGATCCGGCGGGCTTTTGCCTGCAGTTCTGTCGTGTCGGGCGCGACGCCGTCGTAGTACGTCAGGCGGTCGACGGCCGGCAACGGCAAGGAGCCGGTTGCCACGTCGGTGTCTCGTGGGGGTTTGATTCCCGGCTTGGGCGCCGTCGGCGGGACAGCTCGGGGAGGAATATTGATGACCAGCCGGGGCGGCGCGGCTGGAGTAGCCTCCGGGGCTTCCGCCGATTGAGAAAGGACCATCGCCGCGGCAGGGACCGGCGTTGACGCATCGTCGAGGTGCTGGGTGGATGAGCTTTCTGTGGCGCGCGACGATCCAACCACGAGCCGGCGGCCTACTTTCCAAGCGAGGCGGGCCACCGTCATGATTGCCGTCAGAACGTGGCGGCATCCGTTGGCGATCAGCGTCACGAGGGCCCGCAGATCGTCCCAAAAGGTCTGCAAATCGCTCCCGGCCAGAAGAAAGACAGCGATCACCCCGGCCACGAACAGGGCGAGACCAGCGCCGAGCTCTCCCAGAAAGCGATAGGCCAGCGTGCCCACCGCAATCCCGAGGTAACCACCGACGCGCGACCGCTCTAATCCCGCGCCGAGTTGGAGCAGACCGACAATCGCGAGACTGAAAATAAACCCGCCCAGGTAGTGGCGCGCCTCCAGAACCGGCCCCTCATGGAATGCCAGCGACCGCAGGGCGACGAGCACGATCAGAATCGGTACGAGTGGCGCGGCGCGGCCGCAAGAGTTGACGATGGCTTCGCCCCACCAGGCAATCAGCCGTCCCTCGTCCCCGCCGCGGCCAAGGACCCAGGCGGTCAAGAACGCGATCACCACCAGGCAGATACCGAGACTCTCCCGGCGGAGACGTGGTGAGCCAGCAAGATTTCCCAGGGTCGCCATGACGTGGCGGGCGGCGAGCGTCAGTCGCTCCGGGAAAACGATGCGTCGCCCCGTGGCTCGGGCGGAGCGCGTCGACCGGGGGACGGGCTTCGACACCATCGCCTTGAACTTCGAGGAGGTCACCATCGGCGTCGTCTCCGGTGTCGGCACCGTCGCGGCGGGTGCGGGACGGGAAACAGAAGTCAACGGCGGGGAAGCACGCGGGGTGCTGTACGTTCGCGTTGTACGAGTATACACGAGCGACGAACGAACACCTTCTTGCAGTGATAGAACATATGTTCTATACTACCACCCGGCCGGGATCGCCTCCCCGCGCCACCAGTCAAGACGGCAAGGAAGGAGGGACCATGCCGATCGCCTGCGTCCACATTCCGCACTTCGCGCTCCGCGTCGCGGTCCTCGACCACCCCGAGTTGGACGGCAATCCGCTCGTCCTCGGTCCCCCCCCAGGCGGCCGTCCCGTCGTCCTCGACGCGACGCCAGAGGCAGCCGCCTGGGGTGTCCGACCCGGACTAGGGCTACGGGAAGTTGTTGCACTCTGTCCTGAGGCGGTAGTCATATCGCCGCATCCAGTCCGCGAGGCAGCCGCGCTCCAGCGCATCGTCACCGGGCTCCAGGAGGTGAGCCCCCTGATCGAGCCGGATCCCCAACGTCTCGGCTGCTGCTACGTCGATCTCAATGGTCTGGAACGGCGCCTTGGCCAGCCAGCGGCCGCCGCGGAGTGCCTACGAGCAACGGTTCCGCCCGTCTTCCGGCCACGGGTCGGGGTTGCCCCAAACAAGTTCGCGGCTCGCGTCGCCGCCGGTCACGCCCAGCCTGGCGGCTCACGGGTGATCGAGCTGGCGGCGGTCGCCTCCTTCCTTGCCGCGGCCCCAATCGCCTGGCTCCCCGTACCACCCGAGACGCTGCAACGCTTCGCCCGGCTCGGTCTCCGGACCCTAGGCGACCTCGCGGCGCTGCCGGCTCCCGCCGTTCAAGCCCGGTTCGGCCCAGCCGGTCGACGCGCCTGGGAACTGGCGTCAGGGCACGACAATGAGCCGGTCGCCGCTCAACCGCGCCCCGAAACCCTCGTCGAGACGCTCGATCTCCCCGTCCCGGCAACCAGTCGTGAAACGCTCCTGGTCGCCGTGGCCCGGCTGGCGCTTCGCGCCTTCGATCGGTCACCGCTGCGAGAGCGGCACGTGCGCCAGGCGCGGCTCCAAGCCGTGCTGGAAGGAGGTCTTTCCTGGGAACAGGTCGCGACACTGCGCGAGCCCGGCGGTCGGCAACGGGTGATCGAAGCCCTCAGCTACCGCCTCCAAACCGCGACCCTTCCCGGTCCAGTTGAAACCTTGACGTTAGAGCTCTCCGGTCTGATCGACACGACCGGTCGCCAAGAAGCGCTGCCCGGCATGCGCTCCCGCCGGCCGCGCCAACTCGCCGAAGCCGGCCGTCAGCTCAAACATCGCTACGGCACTTCAGGCCTCTATCGCGTTATGGAGGTGGAGACATGGTCCCGAATCCCAGAGCGACGGCGGGCGCTGATTCCCTACGACCCCTAAACCAGCCGCGGCCAATCACGATCCTCGCAGACCCGGGTGGATATCCCGCCGCCCTGGTAGACGGTCACCACCCCCGGCTTGTGCGCGTCCAAGACACCTGGCGAATCGACGACGAGTGGTGGCGTGATCCAATCGCTCGGTCGTACTACCACGTGGTGATGCTCGATGATGGCACCCTACGCACCATCTACCACGATCTGGTTGACGGACGCTGGTACGAACAAGCCTATTGATCCTCCGGGCCGGCGCGCACCCCTGGCTCCTCAGCCATGACCGCCTCCCCTCCCTACGCCGAGCTTCACCTCCATACCGCCTACTCGTTCCTCGATGGCGCGTCGCTGCCGGAAGAGATGATCGCCCGTGCCGTCGAGCTCGGCTACAGCGCCCTCGCCATCACCGACCACGATGGACTCCATGGCGCGCTGGAATTCGCGCGGGCGGCCCGCGCCGCCGGCATCGCCCCGATCACCGGCGCCGAGCTGACCCTCGTCGACGGCTCTCACCTCACCCTCTTAGCCGAGACTCCCACGGGTTACTCCAACCTCTGCCGCCTGATCACCGCCGCTCACCATGCGTCAGATCGATCCCCCACGGCATCGACTCTGGATCACGATCTCCCCATCTCTATCTCCGAAATCGGAGCGAGGAACGATCGCGCGCCGCGCCTCGACCCCAGCCTCCTCGCTGCCCACGCCGAAGGCCTGATCCTGCTCACCGGCTGCTCCCGAGGAGCCCTCGCCCAGTTGATCGATGCCGACCGCGTCTCAGAAGCAACAGCCTTAGCTCAACACTATGTCGACCTCTTCGGACCCACCAACGTCGTCGTCGAGCTTCAGCAAAACTTGGTCTTCGGTGATACCCGGCGCACGGCCGCATTGGTCGCTCTCGCCCAGCGGGCTGGTCTCCCCTACGCCGCAACCGGCAACGTCCACTATCACCGGCGAGAACGTCACCGCCTGCAGGATGTCCTCGTCGCCATCCACCATCGCACCACGCTCGATGGCGCACACCGTCAACGGCGACCGAACGCCGAATACTTCCTCCACCCCCCGGACGACGTCGCGGTCCGCTTCGCTCGCTACCCACACGCGCTCCGGACCACCCTCGACATCGCGGAGCGTTGCGCCAGCTTCGATCTCAACCGCGACCTCACCTATGTCTTCCCCCAGTACCCTACTGGCACGGCAGAGACCCCCCAAGCGGTGCTTGCCCGCATCTGCCGGGAGGCGCTCGTCACCCGGTATCCCGAGAGCACGCGGGCCGCGGCGGCGACACGACTCGAAGAAGAGCTGCGCCTGATCGCCCTCCATCAACTCGCTGGCTTCTTCCTGCTCTATCGCGATCTCCTCGACCTCGCCCGCGAGGTCGCCACCGAGATCCGTGGCGTCGCCAGCCGCAATACGCTCCCCCCCGGCCGGGGACGTGGCTCATCGGTCGGCTCCATCGTCTGCTACCTGATCGGCCTCTCCCCTGTCGACCCGCTCGCCCACAACCTGATGCTCGGGCGCTTCCTCAACGAGGAGCTCAGTTCGATCCCCGACATCGACCTCGATTTCCCCCGCGAGATTCGCGAAAAGCTCATCGAACGCGTTTATGAGCGCTACGGCGCCGACCACGCCGCGCTGGTCTGCGCCTTCCCAACCTACAAGCTACGCTCCGCCGTCCGCGATATCGGGAAAGTCCTCGGCCTGCCACCAGCCGATCTCGACCGCATCGCCAAGTTGAGCGAGCCTCGCTCTGCCCGCGATCTCGGCGCGGAGCTGGCGCGGATGCCCGAGTACGCCGCGCGTCTGACCGCCCCTCCCTGGAAGCACTTCGTTGAGCTGGCCGGCCAGCTCTCCGGCTTTCCCCGCCACGTCACCCAGCACTCGGGCGGCATGATCATCTCCTCCACCCCCCTGGTTGACCTGGTCCCAATCCAGCCGGCCGCCATGCCCGGCCGCTTTCTCTGCCAGTGGGATAAAGACTCCTGCGATGACGCCGGCTTCGTCAAGATCGATTTTCTCGCGCTCGGGATGCTGTCGCTCGTCGAGGAATGCCTTGAGTTGATCGATCACCCCAGTCAGCCGGCGGTCGATCTCAGCCGGATCGACTTCGCCGATCAACAGGTCTACGACATGATCTGCCGCGGCGATACCCTCGGCGTCTTCCAAATCGAGAGCCGGGCCCAAATCCAAACGCTGCTCCGGACGAAACCGGAGAAGCTCGAGGATCTCGTCGTCCAGGTCGCCATCATCCGTCCCGGTCCCATCATCGGCGGTGCCGTCAATCCCTTCGTTCGCAACCGGGAGCAGCAACGCCGGAGCCCCCACGTCCCCTTCCGTCCAACCTACGATCACCCCCTTCTCGAACCGGCGCTCGCGGAGACCCTCGGCGTAATCCTCTATCAGGAGCAAGTACTTGGGGTGGCGATGGCGCTCTCCGGCTTCACCGCCGGTCAAGCCGATCAGTTGCGACGAGCGATGAGCCGCAAACGATCCCGGGAAGCGATGGTCCATCTCTGGACGCAATTTTCCAACGGCGCCCTCGCCAACGGCGTGGAACCGGCGACTATTCGCACAGTTTTTGAAAAGCTCCTTGGCTTCGCCGAGTACGGGTTCCCCAAATGCCACGCCGCTGCTTTCGCCGTGTTGGCCTATCAATCGGCCTGGCTCCGCTGTCACTACCCAGCCGAGTTCACCTGTTCCCTGCTCAACAATCAACCGATGGGCTTCTATCCACCCCATGTCCTCACCAACGATGCCAAACGCCATGGGGTTCGCATCCTCCCCCCCGACATCAACGACAGCGGCCCGCGCTGCACCGTCGAGGCCACCGCAGTCCGGATCGGATTGGGATACGTCTCCGGCTTGGGTGAGGAGGCCGCCCAGCGCATCGCCGGCGAACGAGCCGCGCACGGCCGGTACCGGTCCTTGGCCGATCTTGTCCGCCGGGTGCCACTCCGGCTCGAAGCCGCCGAAAACCTCGTCGCGGTCGGTGCGGTCGATTGCTTCGGTCTTGGCCGGCGTGAGGCACTCTGGCAGCTCGGGCTCTTCCAGTCCCCACGTACCTTTGGCGGCGGCAGAACGACCAAAACGCCTGGGAAGCAGTTAGCGTTGTCCCTACCGGTCGAGCAGGACATGGTTGAGCTGCGCCCAATGGGTCCCTGGGAGCAAATGACTACCGACTACGACGCGCTCAGCCTCTCGCCTCGCTATCACCCGCTCGGGCTGCTCCGGCCCCGGCTCGCCCCGGACATCGCCACCTCGGCCGATCTCGCGCATCTTCCCGACGGCCTCCGTATTCGGTTGGCGGGCCTTGTCGTCTGCCGCCAGCGTCCAGGAACGGCCAAAGGCATTACCTTTTTACTCCTGGAGGACGAGCATGGACTCGTCAACGTCATCGTCTACCCATCGCTCTACCAGGAGCAACGGCACATTGTCCGCGGCGAGCCGTTTCTCCTCATCGAGGGAAAATTGCAGCGACGCGACGGCACGCTCAACGTCCTCGCGCACAACGTGCGCCCGCTCGACGGCGCCCGCGCCGTCATCTCCCCTCTCACCGCCCCTCCCGTTCCCCCCGCCCGCAACCTCGACGACGTCGCCGATCATTCCCCGACGAAGCAATCCCCACCCATCCCTGAGTTGCACTCCCTCGCCCCACCCTCACACAATTATCACTAACCCCACCACCGCGACCCCGCCACCTT